>Ga0310345_10001104_pt1 | contig 32007 bp, 25 predicted proteins | sample HC15DNA20500_MG_FD_204667 | JGI IMG/M metagenome (GOLD analysis project Ga0310345, IMG submission 204667) | Marine microbial communities from station ALOHA, North Pacific Subtropical Gyre - HC15-DNA-20-500_MG | ecosystem: Environmental > Aquatic > Marine > Oceanic | place: Pacific Ocean: North... | reverse complement strand
GCTAGAATCAGCAGCAGGTTCTTCAACCAGAAATAAAAGTTGGGAAAGTACCGCATCGGCTGACTGTAAAACAGCAGGAGCCCGCTGACAGTACTCAGGGTAAGACCAAACATTTGCCACGGAAATAACCGTTTCTGAATCTGCGTGACCGGCGTGTGCAGGTTCCCGAGCCCAGCCAGTCGCAGATCCATCATCAGGACCAAACCTGCAAAGAGGCACATCGTCACAACGTGTCCCGTCAACAGGATCGGATAGCCGTAGATCGACTCGCGCAGCATAATGCTGCTCGGTAGGGCGTCCATCCACTCAAATAGACTCCGGATTTCCATTCGCCAGAACTCCTGAGGTCAAATGCCCAGCAAGAACTACGCGTTACGGAACGCACCGCTCTTTCGGGGGATCCGAATAGCTGTCGCGATAGACGCTGTGGCAGTTCGAACAGGCCTCAGCGACGTAGTTCGTGGCGTCGATAACCTCTTCCTGACTTTGATTCAGTGCGGCCCGGTACGCGATTTGGCCTGCTTCCCGCAGACCAGTAACGAATTCCTTCCAGTTGTCTTGATCAATGGGTACCCGTCTACCATTTTCACATAAGCGGCCGGGTAGCGTTATGAGGTTCGCTGCCTCACTGAGCGCCACGGCCGCATTCTCAATCGTTTCCCAGCCGGTATAGACGCCCGCAAACCGTGCGGAGGCGCCTCCTACATCTGCATTCGACACTTCCGGGGGCGCCCCCGGGTCATTGCTCTGAGCATCGAAGAGCAAATTCGAATTCGGGAACAGAATCCCGCGCATTACTTCCGCGAGGTCACCAGCCGGCTCCGGGGCCGGATCCTGTTGGGCTGCAGCCGTTCCAGCCACCAAAATCACTGCACTGACAAGGCTTAGCACTCGCATGTCGTCGGACCTCCAGATCAGCCTAGAACCCGCGGCGCCCCAGACAAAATAGTTCGGGCGCGAAGTGTAACCCGCCCTTTTAAGTAGGGTCAACTTCAACCTGTGGCGTCATAAGATGTTATCTATCAGTATAGTTGGAGCGACCATCGTGAGGGGGAAGATGACACGTTCTGCACTGACCGTGTTTACTGTGCTCGCCGCCGTTGGGGTCTTGCTACTGCCCGGATCGTATTTAGTTCCGATCGTCTCTGCGGCCGAACCCCGTCTTCAAGACAACCCAATCCCGCTGTCCGAGGAATCCGTCGCGAACGGCCGCAATACCTTCGGGCGCTTCTGCCGCTCCTGCCACGGACAGCGTGCGGATGGTCGAGGCATGGCGGCACCACCAGGATCGAGACCAGCAAACCTCGTCGACGATGAGTGGGATCACGGCGACACCGACGCCGCGATCTTTACAGTGATCCGCGAAGGAGTGCCACCAAACTACGACATGGACGCCTGGGAGGGTCGTATCACCGACGACGACATCTGGAATGTGATCAACTACCTCCGTGACCTCGCCGGAAACCAGTAAAGACAAACCGGTGGCCATGACGACGTAGGCGCCGCCAAGCCTGCGCCAACGGCATCACGCTCGCCGTGATCCCGCCAATGCTCAAAGCGATAACTACGATGTCCCAAAGCGGTCGTCGGTAGTACAGGAATGGGAAATCCAGGCTATGTAATCCATGGTACAACCAACGATTCAGACGGGTTAACCGCTCCTCCTTACGAACGATCCCACCTCGAAATGGGTCGAGGTAGAGCCAGGTCTCTTGGGGGTCGTCGTAACGCACACGGAGCACCGGCAGTGCCTGAGTGCCAGTCCGGTCGTAGTAGTAGGCGTCGTAGTCCTTCAACCACGTGGCGTCAACCACCGACGCCGCCGGCATTGCACGATGCGCCGCTTCAACGACCTCAGCGGTGCCGAACCGCATCATCGCACCCGTGTCTGGGTGCAACAGCGAGACGAGACGCTGTCGCCCCGTCTCACCGTCTCGTCCAAACAGATACAACCGGCCGAGAAACTGTACGACCTCGATTTCCCGGGGCGTAAACGATTGGCCCATCACCGCCACCCCGTCGCGCAGGCTGTTCACGTCCACGCCACTCAATCGAAACGGCGCACCGACCACCCCAGCCCGTTGCTCAGGTGTTGGCGTCGTCCCAGGATGCCAGTCGAAGGGATCGAGCGAGAGGCAGCCACTCAGAACCCAGGTAAACGTCACGAATCCAAAGATAAGCCCCGCATAGTGGTGCCACTTCATCAGCCCGCTATACGGTGTCATAGAGTGGCCTTCGCGCCGCAAGCGATACCGGCGGCGCGGTGACACTCGCCACAGGCCCCACACAAGTCCGGTGAGCGTGATCACACAACCGAGGATCGAGAGCCAGATCACGGACTGCAACCACACGCCCGCATGTTGTCGAAATGGCGTGAAATACAACCAATGCAATACCGCGCCCGCATATGCCCACCGTCGACCCGACGCGGTCGTTTCGAGCATCGGCAATCCGGTACGGTCCGACACATAGACGTGCGTGCCCCGTTGATCACCAAGGGCAATCCGATGCAGCGGACGAAATGGTCCCGATTGGATACTCCATTGGTCGGGCTCGGTCAACGTGCGATCGTATTGCGCGGTCGATGCGTGTGCAGGCGCAAACTGGTTGACCATTTCAACCGCTTGTGCGGGAGTCAACCCCTCAAAGTGATTCCCCGTGTCGGCATAGACAGTGGTCCAGCGACCCGCGTGCGGAAAGCGGTAGACCGGCCGTTCACCCACCATCGCGATCGTCAAGCGCTGGGGATTAGCACCGACAGCGGCCGCTGCGTCAGTCGGGGATACCGTCGCTCGTGATAGGTCGAGCGGTGGCAATTGTCTGAGGCGTTTCTCCTCAGACAGAGATGGCATCCCGGCGTAAATGAGGACAACGCCCGAGACGAACCAGGTCACGAACAAGACGCCGCCGCCAATACCTAGCCAGCGATGTGTGTAGATGAGCCACCGTCGCCAGTCAAACACGCCAGCCGCCACCCCACGGCGCGCGAGTCTGGTGCTCACATCCGTCCCTCGGCCGTTTCGTTGCCACGCCACACTAATACTCGTCTACGACGAACACTGTCCTAGAGATAGTATTACCCGAACAGCGTTAGCATTGTGCTTGAACGGAAACACGAGACACGTTCACGCGTGGAGAGCTACGTAGACAAAATATTGAGGTGTGTCCCACGGGCGCCGCATGTGCGTCTAGCCTGCCTGGCCACGTATTGGTGCAAGGTCACACCGACCGACTAGAAGGACATGTTCAACATGACGCGTGCCATGCGGGGGAGCGAGGGATGAAAATGGATGTCGTCCACCCCGTCGACCGGCTCTCCTGGGAGACGCGACGTGTAGTAATAGTCGATGTCCGCGACATCGCTATCCAGCAAATTAAACCCTTCAATCGTGAGGTTAATTCGGTCCGTTAGATTGACTCCAATGTTGCCATTCCAAATCGTCGTCGGATCGGATTGCACGCTATTGTCTTCAATCAACGGTCGTCCCCCAAAATAACGTAACCGCAGGCTCCCAAATACCCGACGTTGCGGTGAGAACGTGACCCCACCCGCAATGACGTGACCAAGTGCCCCCGGAATAAAGTCACCGACCGGATCGCTATCGGCGAACCGTCCTTTTGAAACACTGATGTCTAACTCACCCGTGACCGACTCTGTCACATGCACATAATTGGACCATTCCACGCCGTGACGTGTACTCGGTCGACTCGCTTCCGCAATGCCCGCATCTCCGACAAACACTAGTTCGGAATCAAAGTTGAGCGACCACAACGCCACAGTAGACTGCACTCTGGGAATCGCGACGGTACGGAAGCCGACTTCTTGACCTCGTGCCTCCACGAGGGGGGAGGTGCCCACGACCGCTTCGCCACTCAGTGGGTCCACACGGGTGGTTGCAGACCTGGGGTCGTTACTATGGAATCCCTGACCATAGTTCACATAAACTTCGGTCCCACTCCAGGGACCAAACACCGCGGTGATTTTCGGACTCACCAGACCAGTAGTCCCACTTCCTGAATTGAGTGGATTCTGGGCAATTACCTCGTAACGATACCCATCACTCCGTAACCCCAGTGTTGTGCGCATGTACCGTGCCCATTCGATTTCGGTCTGTCCAAAAAGACCCACCGTTGTCTGATGCACCCGGTCGTTTCGTACTGTGTTGGTACGCCGCCGACGGACGGTATTGTAGAGACCAACAGTGCCAATATCATCATTCCGGATCGACAGACCGACTCTGGATTCGATCGGGAACCGCCCGAAATGGCCAAGCCGCCGATGCATCAGCTTCCCACCGCTCATCCACCGGCTCCCCTCTTGTTCAACCTGGTCACCATCAACCGGATGATGAAGAAAGTAGGTGAAGTTTTGGAACAGATTCAGTTGACCACGCAGTACATACGCTGTCACGCGGGTGGAGTTGTTTGCGCCGGACCGAAGAAAGTCAGCCGCTAACGTGTGGCGATAGGTCCGACCGGCATCGGTCCCATCGATATTGTCGTATCTGGAAATCAGCCCCTGGGTGACTGCACGTTGTGGTATTTGATCGGTGGAGTTCCAAATTCCGGAATAGCCCATCGCGGTCACGGAGAATCCATTTCGCTGGTCGCCCCGGCTATAACGCACCACGCCATTGGCCTTGCGCATCTCGTCGGGCAGAGTCCACGGGCCGTTATTTTTCCCGAGTTCTAGCGCGACTAAGAGGTCCCCAGAAGCCACCTCCGGAGAGACCGCTCCAAACACGCGTCCCCAGCCCTGCCCACCGGTACTGACGCTCAATAGTGGGCGGTCAAGACGATTGACGTAATTCACATTTGCCGAACCCGCCGCAGAAAAATCGCCATGCTCGGCGAAATACGGCCCCTTTGTGTACTGCACTCCACTCACCAACTCGGGAATGAGCAGATTGATGTCGCTATAACCATGCGCGTGGGCCCCGGACGACTCATTTGTCGGAACACCCACGATCGTGGTGGCAAAATCTGAGCCATGGTCCAAGTTGAAGCCACGGAGATAGAACTGGTTGGCCTTCCCTTCCCCACTGTGCTGGCTCACCATCATTCCAGGCACCGATTCCAGGATTTCACCAGGGCGCATGATCGGACGCGCGTCGAGTTGCGCACTGGTCACGGCTCCCACACTCGCGGAAGTCGCAATCCCGACGAGATTCTCGCGTGGGTTCTCAAGGTCGGCGAGATTCCGAAACGTCCGAGAACCGGTAACGACCACATCGGCGGTCATGCTTATGCCGAGCTGCGCATCAACCGTGACCTCATCAGCCCCAATGTCGATCTCACGACGCACCGTCGAAAAGTTCACCATTCGGAACGTGAGGATGGCCGGACCCAACTGGAGTTTGTCAAAGCGGTATGTCCCAACCGCATCAGTGATGGCCTCCTGTTCAACACCCGCAGATAGAAGGGCTACCGTCACGCCTGGTAGTGCACCACCGGTTTCGTCCACCGCCTGTCCCGCAACAGACCCGCCCTGTGCGGCTGCGTCACCGATACCAACACACGCAATGAACACCATGACGATGACCACGAGTCGCCAGTAAGGTCGGTCGTGAGAAATGAATGTGCTGGCGATACTCATCAGAAAAAAGTAACAAACGATGTAAATCAAGGATACCAAACGACGATCACATCAACTTGTCAGAAGTGACTCATAAACGTGGCACTCAACCTGAGAGGGAAACAGCGTATCAATAAACGTAATTTAACAATAAATCAGCACCAGATTGAACGCTACACGCCCCCCAGTGCTACGGACACGCCAGTCCACAACATTCGAGGCAATGAAGGAAAACCGATGACCGCAGCGTATTGTTGGTCGAGAAGATTTGCAATGCGGACATGCCAGCTGAGTCTCCGATGGAGGCGATACGACCCACTGAGGTCAACCTTCTGATATCCAGCAGTCAGGTCCTCGTTCGGAAGTAGCATCGACGGGCCAAAGAACGCATCCGATAAGAATGTACTATCGTTGACCTTACCCACCAAAAAACCCGTGACCGACACCTGCATCCGACCACGGACGTAGGACACCAATACGCTGCCGACGTGAGTTGGCCGACGGAACGGCCGCGCCCCGACAAGTGGTGCGAATTGTCCGATCTGAATCTCAGGGAACGCCGGGTTAAATGCCGGATTGAGTGCACTACTGCTAAACGACTCGGTTACTTCGGCGTCGACGAACGTATAAGTCCCAGCCAGGCGAACATCGACGAACTGCATATCAGCCGAAGTTTCAATCCCGCGCGCCGTATATGACGATGCATTGACAGTCGCGCCAAACGGTACTGTGGCGGCTACATCAAGCGGCACACCAAGTTGTGGCAGCACCAAATTATTGACGAACTCGACAAGGCTAAAGAACTTGTTGTCGAAGTAGGCAATACGAAGGCGCGCGCGGCTGCCTCCTAGCGTCTGTTCAATACCAACGTCAATATTTCGACTCCGTTCAGGACCAATTGCTTCAATTCCGAATTCGGTTGCAAGGTCACTGCCCTCACCAAGCAGCGTGTACAACGCCGATTGCTCATCGAACACACTTGGTGCCTTAATACCACTCCCCACATTGAACGTGAGTTTGGTATCTCCCAACGCCGTATCCCCGGTCGTCGGATTGCGCAGGTAGACCGCGATGGCCGCACGCGGAGTCGCCGCAGATCCAAACAGCCCATTCCTGTCAAAACCGACGCCGCCGGTCAGATAAAAGCGACGACCAATGCGCGTGCGTGCCTCGATGAACGACCCGACATTGGTACGTTCTATCTCCGCGACGGTTCTGGACGTGCCGACTTCTCGTTCGATCCGCACGCCGCTCGACACATCGAAACTATCGCTAGCGAAATAGTGCGCTCGGCCTGAGAGAAATCTGCGCGTCGTGTCTGCTTCAAAGACGGACGGATAGTAGCCCCCATAATCGACAATCGCCCGGCCGGTAGTTTGGAACCCGTTCGCACCGATGATCGTGAGTTCGTTGCCTAGGTAATTCTGTCCGAATCCGAACGGGTCGAAGCCCTCACCGGTCGGAGTTGGATTATTGAACCTGATCGCGCGGTCGAGCGACCCGAATTGGATATCGGTCTGGAGCCGTTTCGTTACCTGTGTTCGCGCGTTAACGCTGGCAAATCTGAGCTTGTTCACCTGTGACGAATCATCAGGGATACCATAAAACAGCATCGCACCAGGACTACCGTAGTGGGTGTCGATCCGTCTTAACGTCACGCTCAGGTCGGTCGCCGATCCGAGAAAGACGCCGAAACGACCGACCCCTGTCGTGTTGCGAAACGCGTTATTCGGAAGTTCGTTATCGGTATCAAACCGAGATGCCGCCACGAAGTAATCGAACCGGCCAGCCAATCCACCCACTGACAATTCGTTCCGGAGCGAACCGAAGGTCCCGCCATCCACGGTGTAGCGAATATCTGGGGTCTCGGACATCCCGCGTGGCGTAGTCAGATTGATGACGCCTCCCAGCGTGTCACCACCGTACAGCACGCTGTTCGAGGTTCGTAACACCTCGACCCGATCGATCCCTATCGTTGTTATCGAGTCCCAATCGAAAGCACCACCAATATCGTTAACCGATACGCCGTCGACTAGGACCTTGTTGAAATCCGCCGCCCCGCCACGAATGAAGACTGAGGCCGCCCCACCACGCCCACCCGTCTGAACCACGCTCGTGGCGGGGACCATCCGTAGTCCATCAAGCACATCGGACGTTGCGAACTGCTCAAGCGTGTCACCGGTGATCACCGAGGTGGGCGACCCGCTCTGCGCCTGTGGTAGTTCAGTCGCCGCCGCCGTCACCACCACGTACTGCGTAACTGGACCAATCGAAAGCATAAGCGACACTCGCCTGACGCCACCGGGAACAACATAAACAGGCTCAGACAACGCACGTTCGAACCCTTCCGCTCTCGCCTCAACCCGGTAGTGGCCTGATAGGATGCCATCAAATCGAAACATTCCGCGCTCATCAGTTTGAACCTCCGCAACGACCGTGTCGTCTTGGACTAACAAAACGGTCGCCGGTATTGCCACGCCCAGTTGGTCTGCCACGGCACCAATCACACGCCCTCCGGACTGCTCAGTAGCCCGTGCGTGTTGGAGACCGAGGATGAGCACACAAAACACGCAACAAAAAATGATGCGAATTGAGAGATAGATAACAGGCGTGAACGAACAACAAAAACCCACAAGACCCCCATTGGCGTCTTACGCGCCAAAATTACCCAAAGGATCAAGTTGCCATCCCAAGGGGTATGAGGACGCCTGACATGCTGGTCTCCTGACTTGCGGGTCACAGCGGGGACGACAACGCCTTCCCATACTCGATGAGCACAGTGGCGGGTACCCTCAATAGTACCGATGTGTCGCCCCACTACCCACTTACAGTGGCGGGACCGTGTGGGACTCGCACCCACTTCCCAGAATCATCAGGAAGCGTCTCTTATTAAGAACCGTCTACTAACTTCAAATGTACCACAGACCGTTCGACACACCACAGTCCGCATTACACGCGTAGTGTTGAGGGGGCCGAACGATGCTGACTACACATGGGTGGCACAGTGGAGTACAGTGACCCGGCTTCAGCAGCAGTAGCCAACCGCTACCACGCTCATATCGGCACACAACCCGCCACTAGTGCTCACCTGAAGCGGACTCCAACCACCTACAGACTCTAACTTTGGAACGTCGAAAAGCACCAATGGGCGAGGCGCAACATTCAACGCACGCAGCCGCCGGTCGTCACACTTACAAAATTTCGCTTAAAGCAGGACTATGAGCCGTCGGAACATGCCTAGTCACCAACCGTCCGACCGCGGGCATCGTCACCAACCCAGTACACACTATGGCATGTATTACAGCTATTGTAGACGGACTCGCCAACATTGAATACCGCGTCAGCATCTTCGGCTTCGGCTGCGTCAAGCGCAACCGCTGCGGCGTCAATCATCTCTTGTACGTAGTCCATCCACGCCTCATCATCGGGCGGACGGTCTCCGAGCATCAGCAGGTTACCAGCCTCAATGAGCGTCATCGCTGACGCCCGGACGGCAATCCAGTCTTCTTCGGTTTCTGGTTCCCAATAATGCTCCCCATTCTCATCCCATACGGTCCCGACAGCATCCCACAATCCATCAGCAGCGGGGTCGATCAGTCCTGCCATGAGGTCCCTGACGCTGTGTCGCATGTCGAGCGGTGGCCCCATCGGTTCTTCGGTGGCGCAACCGGTCAGTAGTAACGCTGTAACGACTATGACACCGTAGAACATCCGCATCATTGTCACTCCACTAAAGCCGTTAGGACCAGCCGTACAGACGACAGGCCGGGCACCCCGTCGGTACCCGGCCCTGTGCGTCACGTAAACTCGCGCCTCAATCTATTGCGGACGCGGCACACCCACATCGCCGGTTGGGTTACCCATGCCGACGTAACGGAACTTCTGGACCCGCTTCCCTTCATAAGTCTCTGTCGTGTAGACGTTCCCCGCCGCGTCAGTCTCAACGCTATGCGTGCCGTAGAACTGCCCGGCCATGCGGCCACCACTCCCGAAGCTGTAGATGTACTCCAGCGGCTTGCGGCGCAACACGTGGACTTTTTCATTCATTCCATCAGCAACGTAAGCGAACGTCTGATCGGGATCACGCGAGAACGCTATGTCCCACACAGAGCCGGCACCGAGTGTCTTCGTTTGCAGGTAAATTTCCTCGACAAAGGTACCATCTTTCTCAAAGACTTGGACGCGGTTTCCGGGACGGTCACAGGCATACACGAGCCCGTCGTTAGTCGGGTCAGCGCAATGCACCGGGTTACGGAACTGCTGAGTACCGGATTTGTCCGTGCTAACCGCGCCGTGAGCCGGCGCGTTATCCAGGTCGTACAGCGGCAACTCGTCATCACTGGGAACATTACCGTAGGCGCCCCAGTATCGCTTCAGTTCACCGGTGTCCGCATCAACCACTGCGACACGCTTGTTCCCGTAGCCGTCCGCGATATACACCTCGTTTGCCGAAGCATCAAACCGCACCTTCGCAACCTGCGAATACCGGGTCTCCGACAGGCTGTCCGGCCCCTCGTGATCATGCTCGCCAACCTGAAGGAGGAATTCACCCGCGCGCGTGAACTTGAGCACGTGAGAATCGGCGCCACCATTACCCCCGATCCAGACATTATCCATGTTGTCGAGAGCGATCCCGTGGTTTGAATCGGGCCAGTCGTAACCTTCACCCGGACCACCCCAGTGGCTGAGAAGGTTCCCCTCCTGGTCAAACTCGAGGATCGGTGGCGCTGGGGCGCAGCATTCTGCCGCCAGTGGCGGATCGAGTGCGGCGGGCATCTCGTTATTACCGAGGTTCCCGCGGTGCACAACCCAAACATGGTCCCGTGAATCGACGGCAACGCCGATCGTCGAACCAAGGAGCCAGTTATTCGGAAGCGGTTTCGGCCAGAACGGGTCGACCTCGAACATCGGCGCCCCCTCACCCGTTGTCGGTCCAGGTGCGGCCATCGCCATTGCGTCAGGCGCCGCCGACATGTCACCGGCCTCTTCACCCCCACTCGTACCGCCGCATGCGACGGCCAGCGAGAGTAGCGCTGCCAAGCTGAAGGCACTGTACTTGCGAATCATCTCATCCTCCCTACCAGAATCATAATGTTAAGGGTGACACTTTGTCCCCCCCTGGTGCAAGTAAGAAAAATGCGCGGCCCCGGATCCGCTGATCTATCAAGGTGGAGGCGGGATAGTTCAACGCGAGCAGGCACAGTATCTAGGGGCCTGCCGTAGGCCTCGCGGACGTCGTGCATAGATGACTCAAAGACGCCAACAGGCGGTCTCCGCTGACACCAACCAGCACGTAGCTGTGCCATTTTACCGTCTAGCTAAGCAAGCGGCGTCTCTTCCCAACCACCAGGTTGCGGCACAATGGGAATCGGCTGATCGAAGACCAGCGTCCGCGGGAACTGCACCGGCGCTGACTCGCACTCAGTGAGGGTTTGTCCTCCGCATGTAATGCGACCGCTCGCGGTGCACATACCGGTTGTCGCTGTCCAGATCATCCCGTCCTTGATTGTCAGGATCGCACCCTCAACCCGCAACGCGATCTCCACCATAAAGTCGAGCGTGCCACACGACTGGTCATTCAGAAACACATCGAGATACGGTCTGTGATGAGAAGTCACGACATGGGTGGTAAGGCTGACATGTATGGTCTCGTCCGGGGCATACTGATCTGTGTCCACGAAGCGTCCCAACTCGCTTCCATTCTTCCACGCTCCGGCAAGCACGCTAGCAAATTCGACCTGAAGCAGAACCGGGAGCGCGGCAGCAACGTCCGTGGCCAGAGGCTGCTGCGTGTCGAGAGCGCTGCACGCGTCGTCGAGTGCTTCCATACACTGCGCTGATCGTTTGTCATCCGCGAGTAAAAAGAAGTCGTACAACGTGCGGGTTACACTCGTCATGACTGTCGCCGCTCTTTGGAAATCAGACGTCCCAAATTGCTGATATCGCCCTCAACCTCAAGCTGTTGCGTGCCGGGGTCGATGGTCGGCTGTAAACGCACGGTGACCTGTGTCACGGGCTGTCGTGCGGTACCTCGGAAACCTTGGTTATCGAAATCACGCTCCGGCCGAACACCGACGGAGAGTTCTCGCGTGACCTTTGGTTCTGTATTTGTCGCAACCGACACCTCATCCGATCTAGTTCGGCGCCTGCGTGACACGAGGGCTATGACACCGGCAAGAAGCAATACGACGATCGGTCCGATCCACAAAATACGATCGCGGGCGACAATTACTGTCAGCGCGGTGCCGAACTCTACGAAGCTACCACCGGGTTCGCTCTGGGTAAGCACCGTGCCACCCTCCCGCAACGAGAACCTTTGCTCGACGATCCCCACGACTAACCCGGCAGCCGGGACAGCGGCATCAACGTCACCAATAGCAAGACCGATAAGCCCAGGCACGACCACCATTTCAGGTTCCGCCACCGCCAGGCTTACTGCCGAGCCGATGGCTACCCGGGTCGATACTGGCGGGTATTGGTCAAGAACGGTGCCTTCTTCTTCGGTACGCGATTCCTGTCGTGTCTCGTCACCGACGACGAGTCGCAGCGTAGCTAGAACCTGGTGCGCTGCGTCGACCGACAGGCCCACGATAGAAGGCACCTCAACGGTCTCGACTGCCGCGACCACGAGATCGACACCGGTACCGATGTCGACGCGGGTTCCTACCGTTGGCCATTGCTCCATGACCAGGCCGATGTCTGTAGGCGACTCCCGATTTGCGACGACGCCAATACCGAGCTCGTACTGATCAAGGAGATCGAGCGCCTCAACTTCTGTCAAACGCGTGACGTCTGGCATGACTACCGTTAGAGCTGACGCCAGCGTGAATGTGACCGGCGTATTAATGACAACCCGTGTGCCAGCTACCGGTTCCTGCGCTAGCACGGTTCCTACGGGCCGTCGAGATTCCTCGCGCTCGACTGTACCGCCCGTCAGCTCTGTGTTGCGGAGAAGCGTGCCGACGGCCGCCTCGTCCAAGCCGATGAGGTCTGGCACCAGGATCGTCACAGGCGTCGCTACAACCAGATCGATCTCGGTATCAACAGTCACGCGTCGACTCGCCGCCGGCTCATGCGATAGCACCGTACCCTCTGGCTCGCGCGACTCTTCGGTCGTTGTGCGGCCACGCCGCAGCTCGGTGTCGCGCGTTAGTAAAGTGTCGACGGCTGCCGCGTCTTGACCGACGAGATCAGGCACAAGCACCGTTACCGGTGTCGCTACAATTAGGTCTACGGCCGTATCAATGGTGACCCTTTCCGTCGCAGCCGGAGACTGAGAGGTGACTGTGCCTTCCGGTTGACGCGATTCGTCTCGGCGAACGCGACCGCGCCTCAACTCGGCGGCGACCAACTGACGTCCCGCGTCTGCACTACTACGACCTACGAGGTTTGGTACGAGGACTGTCACCGGAACGGCCACCACGAGATCAACCGTCGTCTCGATCGGCACGCGAGTGTTTGCGGCCGGCTCCTGCGAGACGACCGAGCCTTCCGGGCGACGTGATTCTTCGGTTCGAACCTGACCACCTGCCAGTTCGCTGCTGGCAAGCACGCGGTCGACTTCGGTCCCACGGCGACCGACGAAGTTTGGCACTATCACCCGCTCAAGTTCCGCAACGCCAAGATTGATCGGTGTGCCAGGCTCCACGCGCGTGCCCGCCCTGGGATTCTGCACGAGCACACGCCCCTCGGCCACCCGGGATTCCACCCGCTCTGAGGTACCCACCATCAGGCCACGAGTCTCAAGAACCCGATGGGCTGTCGCCTCGTCACGACCGATGACGTTTGGTACGGTTACCGACGCAAAGCGAATGTCATCAACGTTGACATGTCCCCAATCCCCAGACGACGCGTCGACGATACGAATTCGACCACGGCGTCCGGCGAAGGGCGTGAGATCCCACGTGAGACGTTGCATCGCGTCGGAATCATTTCCGGTCGCATGTAGCACCCGTTCTTCGACGCCTACATCGGAGATCACGACAAGCTCCACGCGCGTCGTAAACCCGCTCCCGCCTCCAACCAGCAAACTCAGCGGACCAGGTGGAATTTCGAACTCCTGGGACTCGAGTGTGCCTTGTGGCCGATCACCTTGGATGCTTGACGCAGTTCCACCAGGTTGGTCTTCATGGCGTCCGTGCGTGCCGACCCAGTAATCACCCTGATGATTGGAACTGGGCGGGCGAGACTGGGTGTTGTCGTCACGAATCGGCTGGAAAGCGAAGGCCGCACCAGAGGACGTCCAACCCCGCAGATCACCGGTCTCGAAATCCCATGTCACGTCGCCTTCAACAGACACCGGCGTTTGGGCCTGCTGTGTCTGTGTCGCGGCGAGGGCTCCACCCACTTCGCTCACGGTAACCGAGTATGCGCTCGGTATGAACAAAGCAAAGATCCACAGGGCTGCGCGGCGGAAAGTTATCTGCATGGGCAGCGACGCCAAAATATACACAGGCTTACGAACAAGTGACCACACAGGATTCTCTCTGACGTCTGTAGCGATCACTCTCGCCTAGCTGTTATTTTATAGAGACAATCATCCACGATCGAACCAGTACGGTAAGACGAAGTACTGGCGTAGTCTACCCTGGCGTAAAGCCCGGATCCGGCAGGCACATCGTGACAGATCACGTCGTAACACTTTTGTCGTGTGCCGGTTGCTCAACCTTACCACCAAGGCACTGTATGTTGAGGTCTCATCATTGAATACGAGGGGCTGCCGCAACGTCTATCCTTGAGCCGGGCGAAACCCGTATAATTTTTTATCCGTATCAGAAGTTCGTCGTCTCCATTCGATGACTAGGAGGTTGACATGAAAGCGCGTATAGCAACGACGGCCGTCGCAGCAATTCTGCTCGTCGTTGGTCTTGTGCCCGTAGCAGTTGCACAGTCTCAAACGATCGACCCGACACGGTTCGAAGAAGCGATCCAAGCGTTCGAAGCTGAGGCAAGGGCGTCAATGCCACCCGAAGGTGCAATTGTTATCACCGGTAGCTCCAGCATCCGCCGTTGGCAGTCGATGACGACGGATCTGACACCACTCACCGTCATCCCAAGGGGGTTCGGCGGCAGTGCTATGGCGGACGTGCTGCACTTTGTTGACCGGTTGGTCATCCCGTACAAACCGCGCGCAGTCGTCATCTACGAAGGGGACAACGACACCGGAGCGTTCGGCGTGTCACCAGCAACGATCGCAAGCGAGCTTGATCAGATCATTGTGAAGATCCACTCAGCACTACCCCAAACCCGTGTGTACGTAATGTCGGTTAAACCCAGCCTGGCACGCTGGGAGAATTGGGACAAGGCGCAAGAAACTAATGAGCTCTACAAGAAGCTAGTTTCGAAGAACGACCTGCTTATCTATATTGACGTGGCAACGCCGTTTCTCCGCGCAAACGGTAAAGTCATGGATGACATTTTCGTTGATGACGGCCTACATCTGAACGAAAAGGGCACGCGCATCTGGGCATCAACTATTAAAGCGGTCCTGATGGCGGGCGAGGCTAATTACGAATCTCGCGCTAGAGGGGAGTAATAGTTGTTTGAAAGCGACCCCATGGCACCACTCGTGTATCACCAAAAGGTCTTGAGGCCGTTCCTACCGCGAGCGAGTCATTGCATGGCCAAGCCGTCAGTGGTTCACCGGAAACTACAAACCCTGCCGGCTAACGCGGACTCGCCACCAGGTAATCATTCACAGGTCCAACAAGGGTTTTATTGAAAATCTGCCATATTTCATTACCGTCCTTTCGGGCTTGACTCGACGACCCATCCCGCTTCACCCTGTCGATGCCAGGTCTACTTGTAATGGGAGGTTCGATGCCGGTTACTCATCGACGTACATACGGTGTAGTTACTGTCGGCGTGTCCCTCGTGGCCATCTGTTGTGGGGGTGGCACCGAACTGTCGGTCGGCACGGATGCGCAGAATGTCGCATCACTAGCTCGGCAGTCACTGAGTCAGCTCGACGGGGAACTAACGCTTGCCGGGCTACGCCAGCCGGTCGAAGTCATCCGTGACCACTGGGGCATCCCACACATTTACGCAGAGAACACCCACGACCTCTTTTTCGCGCAGGGTTATGTCATGGCCCAGGATCGCCTCTGGCAGCTGGAAATGTGGCGCCGGTGGCGTGAAGGGCGACTGGCAGAGATCTTCGGGTCAGCGGCGTTCGACTATGACCTGCGCACACGGCTGATGATGAATCGTGGACCGATGGACGACACCGAATGGACAAGTTATCACCCCGATGCCAAGCGCATCTTTACCGCCTACGCCGACGGTATCAACACCTTCATCAACGAGCGTGCGCACAACCTACCGGTTGAGTTCGCGCTGACCGGGATTAAGCCTGGTCTATGGACCGCCCAAACGGTCGTTCGCCGCTGGACCGCCCTCAATTATCCAAGCGCTAGGGGCAATGCACTTAACGAGATCCAACTGGCACTCGAGGTCGCACGGATTGGTGTCGAGGAGGCGAATCGGCGCGCCGCTCCCGATCCATGGGACGACCTACAAGGTCCCGCGGGCCTCGACGTCACGTCCATCCCTCTGGAGATCGTCAACGCTATGCGCACCGGGGATGCCGATCCACTCGTGCCGGGACGGCTCCCCCCGCTCGACATCGTCGAGCCGTACCGACATCTCGTCGAAGGATCGCAATTATCGTTATTGCCCCCAGTCGATCCGTTCTTCGAGGTGGGAAGCAATAACTGGGTCGTGAGTGGGGCGCTATCGCCAACCGGTAAACCGATCCTCGCCAACGACCCACATCGTCGTCTCGAGAACCCGTCGTTGCGGTATTACGTCCACCTCAACGCCCCCGGGTGGAACGTGATCGGGGCGGGTGAACCGCCCTTCGTCGGTGTAAACGTCGGGCACAACGAACGGCTCGCATGGGGCTTCACCTTCGCCGGCGCCGACATGAACGACGTGTTCGTCGAGGAGGTCCACCCAGAGGATCCCAATCTGGTCCGGTGGCAGGGCAACTGGGAGCCGCTCCGTATCGTTCGGGAGGAGATCCCGATCAAAGGGGAAGCGCCACGAACCGTCGCGCTGAAATTCAGCCGCCACGGCCCGATCTTCTTTGAGGATCCGAAAAACCACCGCGCGTATGCCGTTCGCTCAGTTACGCACGAGCCGGGAACGGCCCCCTATCTAGGAAGCTTCCGCTTCGCACAGGCGGATAGCTGTGAGGACTTTTTCGATCGTGCCATGTCATGGAAAGTACCGTCCCATAGCCTGATTTGCGGCGATGTCGACGGCAATATCGCGTTCCAGGCCTCGGCACTCACACCGAACCGAGACGGCTGGAACGGACGCCTACCTGTTCCGGGAACAGGGCAGTACACATGGAACGGATTTAGGAGCGACCTCCCGCGCGAATTCAACCCGCAGCGGGGCTGGGTCGGATCGGCGAACAACAACATCCATCCACCAGGCTATGAAGGTCGACCAGTGATGTATCACTCCTCGATCAATGCGGAATTCTCGCGGATTGCACGGATACGGCAGTTGCTGCAATCAAATCGGACGTACACGATCGAAGATCACCGGGAGATCCAGCTCGACGCACATTCACTACGCGCCGAGACCGACATCCCGACATTCCGGGGATGGACGGCAGAAAACGCTGCCGTTGAGCGGGCACGCGAGATGGTCGCCACGTGGGACGGGATCCTTTCGAAGGAGAGCGCAGCCGCTGCCATCTACTACGTTTGGCGCGACGTCGCCAACCCAGCGGCGTACGACTACAAGACTCCAATGGCCGAGCGCCAGCCGCTCATTGAGGAAGCCCTTGACCTGTCAGTCAAACGGTTAGCCACGGAACTCGGTCCAGACTGGACCAAATGGCGATACGGACGGCTGCAACAGAGCGCATTCCCGCATTTGGTGGCGAAGGAATTCGACCTCCCTACCGTCGAGCGGTCGGGCGGATTCGGGACAGTTGCGGCGACCGGCGTCAGCTTTCGCCACATCCTGGACACGGCCGACTGGGATCGATCAATCTTTACCATCGTCCCGGGCCAGTCCGGGCAACCCGAGAGTCCGTTCTACGGCAGCCTCTTGGACCGGTGGGCTAACGATGATTATTTTCCGCTTGTCTACAGCCGCACGGCAGTCGACGAAAAGACTGCCCATCGCCTCACCCTGCGGCCGGATGGGAGTAAATAAACGACGACCTCGGATTGAAGTCGGCGCGAACCCCGAATCCCCCACACGATTTGCCGAGAGACCTGGAAAGCGAGAGCAATGTCGATGCAACGTGTGATCTTTGGATGCGTGCTCCTGATGACACCCTGCGTCGTCACGACGCAGTCTGTTGACGAGTTGATCGCCGAGGCGGTACTCGCTGCCCCCGAACCCCTTCGGGACGGCGCCACCGTCGTCATCCGTGATGACCGCGGGAGGCCCAGTATCATCAGACAGGGCACCAACGCACTAGTCTGTGAACCGGACGGTCCGGGGACCGGATTCGGTGTGGAGTGCTACCACAGAAGTTTCCAGGGCGTGATGGATTGGACCTACAAGCGACTCGCAGAGGGAGCGCGGAGTTTCGCAGAAATGTTTGTCACCGGTGGACCGGAGGGTGAGATCAATCCTGGAGCCATGCAATACGCGCTCGTCGGGCCAAGCCGAGCTCAAGCGGTTCAACAAATGTCGATCAAGCTCCCGTATGCGACGGCAGATTCAACGGGCCTCCCAACGGAAGAAAGACTGGACGGCCCATGGCTCATGTGGGCCGGGACGGCCGCTGCTCATGTCATGTTCGGTGCAAAACCACCCGGCGTCCCTGCAGAGTACCCAGACAGATAGTGATACATGTCGAGCTCACCCGAGAGTGCATACAGCCAACACTCGGAAGGCTGAATTCTTTCGCCGTGTTGTATGGCTAGACGCAGTTTCAGATGAAGCTGTGAACGAGGTTGGGGTTTCGGGAACGAGAACAACGGGTACCAGCGGTCGAGCACGAAACGAACGCTCCCAGTGGAACGTTTAACGAAACCGCCGTCTAAAAGTACAAGGGCAACGCATTTTCAGCGGACTTCTCTTACCGGTCACACGGCTCGTCACAATACGCCACGAGTTCGGCTAAGGATAAGCCTAGAAAGAGCAACAACGCATACACTCGAAGCGTCTGCTGCCCCGAGGCTTTCCCTCCTGACTTCGATCCTCCCAAGCCAGCGTTTTTCGAAAGCCCGCTATACGTCTGACAGCTCGTGCAACTGCTCTCCGGTACTATCGCCGAACGTCTCCGTCTGAATCCCTAACTTGTTCAGCAAGGTAAGCTGAAGATTTGTCAATCTCTGGGTCTGATCCGGATACTTGACATGGCGCCCACCCTTAATGAGCCCAGTCCCACCACCGGCCAGTAAAATCGGCAGGTTGCGGATATCATGGCTATTTCCCTCGCTAATGGCGCTTCCGTAAAGAACGATGACTTGGTCGAGTAGGCTCGCTTCACCGTCTGAGGTCGTCGCCAGTTTCTCGAGGAAGTAAGCGAACAGTGTCGTGTGGTAAGCGTTGATCTTCGCCAGACTAGCGACCTTATTTTTGTCGCCGCCATGATGCGAAATCGGGTGATGGGAATCGGAAACACCGATCTGTGGGTAGGTTGCACCGCTTTGCTCTCGACCGATCTGGAAGGTGATGACGCGCGTCGTGTCTGTCTGGAGTGCTAGCGTCTGCATGTCGAACATCAGACGTGCATGCTCATCATAGCTAACGGGGATGCCCGCCGGGGACTCGACGAGTGTTAGTTCACGGCCCTGCGTCTCAGCGTTCTGAATTCGCCTCTCAATCTCACGAACCGATTGCAGGTATTCCTCTAACTTGGCGCGGTCACGTTGCCCCAGTCCACCCTGCAGGCGATCGACCTTGCTGAGTACCGAATCTATGATGCTACCCTGACGACGCAGACGGGCCCTTCGGACATCGGGATCGGTACTATCGATACCACCGAACAATCGGTCGAACACTACGCGCGGGTTGGTCTCGACCGGCAGCGGTGTCGACGGCCCACTCCAGGCCAGCCGGTTCTGATAGGCACAGCTGAAGCCCACGTCACAGGTTCCAACGCCGTTCACCGTATCGGCACCCTCGAGACCGAGTTCTAAGGAGGGCAACGGCGTGTCCTGGCCTATCGTGTTAGCCGCGATCTGATCCATCGAGATACCCAGCTGTAAGCTAGAGCTACCGGTAGTCGGAAGCGGCTCGATACCAGTCAGGAAAGCACCGGCGGGTTTCGCGTGCGCACCGGAACTCCCAGAGCGCGATCGTGCGCCGGTGTTATCGAGACCACTGAGCACAAGCAGGTGATCACGAAACGATTCCAGCGGCTTCAGGCTGGGAGTGAACTCGAAACTGCTCCCCTGAGTCGCGGGCGTCCACCGTTCCATGACAATACCGTTTGGCACATAAACGGTACAGAACCGAGGAACCGGTGCCGCCGCGGCACGCGCCAGCGCGAGCCCGGGAAGCATCCGTTCGAGCAACGGCAGCGCCAGCGTTGCACCAACGCCACGCAGCACTGTCCGACGGGAAATCGCCTGCTTGGGAATGATCATGACTCCGACCTCCGCATCAAAAAAGGCGAACTCTTGACGATAGCTGAAATGAGCGCCGACCACGTCAATTCATCAGGTGCCGTCTGTCGGCCGATCTGTCTAACAACCGGCATATCGTAGTGTTCAAGCGTGCGACCGAGCGCGTAGGTAAGTAGCTTCTCGGTAACCGTCTCCACGAACTGATCCTGGCGACTCAAAATGACGTCACGCAGCCCGGATAAACCGTGCACCTGAGTACCATCGATTAAAGTCCCAGAAGGATCGATCGGGATACCGGTGTCAAACGGCGTCCCACCCTCATTGGTCGCTCGCCAGCGGCCGATGGCATCGTACGATTCGAGAGCGAACCCGAGTGGATCAATCGTATTGTGGCAACTGGCGCACACCGCGTTCGTCCGATGCTCGGACAACCGCTCGCGTACTGTGCGTGGAACACCACCTTCGCGCACGCTCGGTAGACTGGGAACGTCAGGAGGCGGGGGAGACGGCGGCGTGCCGAGCAGGTTGTCAAGCAACCAAACCCCTCGTACCACTGGCGACGTACGATTCGCGTACGAGGTGATCGTGAGGATGCTGGCATGCCCGAGCAGGCCACCTCGGGTCACGTCAGGATAGGACACACGACGGAAGTGCGGACCGTAGACGTTCGGTATGCCGTAGTGACGAGCCAGACGTTCGTTGGCAAATGTATGGTCCGCTGTCAGCATATCGACGAGAGGCCGGTCCTCGCGGATTTGGTGTTCGAGGAACAGTTCCGTTTCCTGCCACATCGCCTCACGCAGATTTTCGTCGAATGCGGTGTAGGTAGCCGTATCCGGAACCGCGTTACGCAGCTTGCGAATCTGTAGCCACTGGCCAGCAAAGTTGTCGACAAGTGCGCGTGATCGGGTGTCAGAAAGCATGCGCCTGATCTGACGATCCAAAACGGCCGGCTCCTGAAGCTTCCCCTGAGTCGCCAGCTCGAGAAGTTCGTCGTCGGGAATGCTGCTCCAGAGAAAGAACGACAGGCGGGACGCGAGCTCGAAGTCACCGATGCGATACGCGGTGCCCGGTGGCACGTCGAGAGGATCAGTTTCTAGACGGAACAGAAACTCCGGATCGACCAAGACCCGTTCAACCGCTGCCTGAATGCCGGCGTCGAAGCCCCCCTCGGTACGTCCAGACTCAAAAAACTCCAGCAGCGTCTCGACGTCGGCTTCGGTAGCCGGTCGCCGATACGCCCGGCGCGCCAGGGCCGAGACGATAGTACTCGCGCACGTGGACTTGTCCACCGTTCCAGTCGGCTGGCATACAAACAATTTTTTCCGGCTCGGTAACGTTGAGATGCCGCTTGGGTTATAAGGACCGACGATCTCGATACCGGAAACCGCAGGGTTGCCATACTGCATCTCATCCTGTCCGTGGGAGTATGACGAGCGGTCCAATGGGAGCGGCAGAATACCTTCAGGCAGTGCCGAGCGCCGGTCGAAGGCGACCCCCACTCGATGCCGTCCGGCGGTCACCATCGTACGAACCTCTAACCCATTGTCAGCATTCAGTGCGTAGCGTTCCCATTCAGGGAATGAGTTCCCGTCGTAGACCTGATCAAACTTACCCGCATATCCCATTGGGGGTAACTGGCCATCCTCCCACGTACGACCGACGGTGAAGGTGGCAAGGCGCGCACCGCCAAGCCGCAGGTCCAACTCATGTGGTCGTCCAAGGCCACGAGCGTAACCGTACTCTTGCTTCCGCAGCGTAACGCGGATGACGTACTCACCAGCGACCGGAAAGTTGTGTTCGATGGTGACGCCGCCACGTGAGCCTAATGGCAAATCGACACTCATTGCCCCATTCTGGTCCAGCGCACCATTAACAGGGTACGTCTCGGCCACCGGTCGCATAAGTGGATCGCCTACCACGAGCCGGCTGATCCGCTGCGCTGCCGCCAGATAACGCTCGATAAGAGTTGGCGAAACTGACAGCACCTCGGCGATGTTGTCAAAACCATGTTGTTCATCATCAGCTGGTAGCAGCGTGTGGACGTCGACCTCAAGATCAAACAAATCTCGGATCGCGTTAGCGTACTCGACCCGGTTCATACGGTGGATGGTGGAACGGCCCGGATCAAACTGCGCGAGGGACACCCGGTCGAGTTCGGTCTCCAGCCAGGCCACGAACGCATGCAAGGTTGCAAGATCAGGTCGGGGTCGGCCCGCAGGGGGCATCGCGTTGGCTCGCACGCGGCGCACAACGTGCTCCCAAACGGCTGCGTCGCCACCCACCTTCGAAACATCTAGCGTGTCGAGCGTAAGGTCGGCAACCCGCATGCGCGTGTTGTGACAGGTCACACAATAGCGGTCGAGCATCTCTCGAGCGAACGAGGCTGACATGCCGACCTGGCTGACAGAGGATGACTGCACTGAAAGTGACCCCGCACCGGTCTGTATCCGCTCCGCCTGGAGATTACGCGGGCTGGTCACTACGAGGGTCGCCAACACAACGCCAACGGCCATCCTGCGCAACATCAGTATCATTGGCTCGCCTCTAGTTGATCGAGCAGCTCACGCGCCGAGGTGCCGTCCTCGTTCTCGAGGTCCGGGTCGGCACCATGCGCGACGAGGAGCTCCGCTGCAGCACCGAACCGGTTGCGTGCTGCCCCATGTAATGCGGTGTTGTCACCTTGAGCTGTGGCATTGATGGCCGGCCCGGCACCCGCTTCAATCGAGGCTTCGACCGTCGCGATTATAAGTTCTTCATCTGCCCACTCGTATGAAACTAACTCCGGGGCGATCAGTCGATTGCGGCGCGTGGTACTACGACTCAGACCTAAACCCACTGCAGCCATTAACATCGTAGTTCCGTCATCCATCGACCGCAGCGGGTCGGCACCCGCCACGCTGAGCAGCCGGATGATTTCCGGCTCGAGATACTTCGCCGCAAGCATCAACGGCGTTGCGCCCTTCTCTCTGGATGTGAAAATGTGCTGAAAAGTCCAGCGGGGAACCGGCGTACCCTTGACTAACGGAATGTTAGGGTTTGCTCCCCTGCTCAGGAGCATCTCCAGGAAATGAGGCTGCGACCGGAGAACTGTCGCATGGAGAGCCGTGTAGCCAGAACCCGCCGCGTCGGGGTCGGCACCGTGCTCAAGCAAGTAACTGCCCAGTGTTTCGTGTCCACTCATAGCGGCCAGTACCAAGGCGCTGTTGCCATCAGCGCCCGTGTCATTTACGTTGGCTCCCGCCTCAAGTAGTAGCCGGGCCGAGTCAACAGCACCATGGCGGGCCGCAAACAGTAGCGGCGTGAATCCACCGGCATCAAAGTAAGTGGACCCCTGGGGGCTCGTGGTGCTGCGCTCTCCCGTGCCCCGCAACTGCTGAACAGTGACGGTCCGACTATCAACCGAGGCACCGACTTCCAGCAGGACACGGACCACGTCCGGCTGCCGGTTCGCAACCGCGTGCATCAGGGCCGTCTGTCCCTTTTCGGGTTCGACCGCGTCAACGTCGGCACCATGCTCGACAAGCGCGCGAACAGCAACCGGTGCGCCGGTGTGGGCACAGCGCATAAGCAATGTTTCACCCGAACGCAGTCTCAGGTTGGGGTTCGCGCCAGTATCGAGTAATCGTCGCACGATAGCGCCGTGCCGGTTAGCGCAGGCCGCCCAAAGCGGAGTGGCCCCATAGTCGTTCTGGACGTTAACATCAGCACCAGCCTCAAGCAGGACATCTAGGGTGTCCCGAGAGTTCCAGTACGCGGCCCAGTGTAGTGCAGTGGATCCATCAGGCTGGGGAACATCGACGTCGCCTCCCTGGTGCACCAGTGTTCTGACGGTGTCCCAGTCCTGGTTCTTCGCCGCGTCTGCAAGGGACGGATTGGCGCCGACGGCACTCAGGCTGGCAACTGCCAACCCGTACAATAGCACCACTGCGCCGAGCAGGATTCGCGGGCGGTGTAGCGCAGACTGGGTAAGGAGCGCTCGCTGCGTACCACCTGGAAACTGCATTGGACTACATTGTACCCTCCTGTGAGCTCCATTGATTCTATAAATTGACCTGCCTATTAATTGACGCGCTCTACGGCGATGGCCATGGTTGGACACAAGACCGAGTCCATCTACCGTCGATACGCGATCGTCGACGACACCTCCCGGTGGGTCGCAGGCGGCCGAAAAACTGAACCAATTTAGCCGTGGGGACGGTGCCGAAGACCGGGCACCCTTCAGCCGGGCCACCGGTGCCGAAAACCAGCGAAAACGCTGAGAAATGGAGGCGCCGCCCGGATTTGAACCGGGGATGGAGGTTTTGCAGACCTCTGCCTTACCACTTGGCGACGGCGCCCTCAGTCGAGGAATTACGAACAAGAAAAGAGAATGGAGCGGGAAACGGGATTCGAACCCGCGACTTCGACCTTGGCAAGGTCGCACTCTACCACTGAGTTATTCCCGCTCAGCCCCCCACCGACAAAAAACTACGGTACCACAGGGCCAGAGACGGCTTCAAGACAAGGCCAGGCCACGAGAGCCGTCTCCAAGCGAACGCAACTATTGGCCAGCCCGGCCGGGGAGCCCGCCAAAGAGAACTAGTATCGTCTCCGGTATCGTCTCCGGACAAGCTGGTCACTGCTGTACACCGATGAATCCCCACATGGTTTGGAAGGTTCCAGCAGTACTTCGGCGCAAACGTGGTGCCATGACCAAGCACACACTCACCCACCAACTCCGGTGATTTTCAACTCTTGAGCCGTGTAACGTATCCCAAATCAAGAAGAAGCACTACAGTTTTGCGAAGTGCCCCTCGCCGTATAATCAAGACACCGTTTTCGACGACGCGCCCCGCCTAGCCGAAGCCCACAGCACACGAGGCCATCCCCCGTTTGCAGAGGTTGGATTGCTAAGACGTAGGCACGACCGGGAGATGGCGAAAAAGAAACGCCTCGGCTATTTTCTTTTCCAGCGGGTACCGTTCGGCGTGTCTTCCAAAACGATACCCTGAACGTCGAGGGCATCACGCACCTTATCAGCAGCAGAAAAGTCCCGCTTGCGACGGGCGACCTGGCGCGCTTCAATGAGCTTGTCGATCTCGTCCACGGCTATTGGTGGGGTCGCTTCTTCCGAACGTCGCAGGCTAATCACACCGAGCACCTGATCGAATTGCTCGAATGCCGCCCGCACAACCGGCACGTCCTCTCGACCAAGTTCCCCCGCGTCGATTGCGGCATTGAGATCACGCACCAGTTTAAAGATCACACCGAGCGCACCTGGCGTATTCAGATCGTCCATCAACTTCTCGGCGAACGCCACCTGGGCTTCGCTAACTCGCTCAGTAACCTCCGGGTGGTTCGCCACCATAGTCACAGCGTTGACCCGCGCGAGACAGTCCATTAACCGGTGCAGCGATTCCTCGGCCTGTGCCAGACTGTCCCACGTAAAGCGAAGCTGCTTTCGATAATGCGTCGACAGCAGGACGTAACGAAGCGCCGACGCACGATATCCGCGCTTGAGAATATCCTGCACACTGACGACGTTGCCGAGCGATTTCGACATTTTCGCGTCTGTGCCGAGTATCAGATGCTCAACGTGTACCCAGAACCGCGCGAACGGCTCCTCAGTTGAACCCTCAGCCTGGGCGATCTCGTTCTCATGATGGGGAAAGATAAGGTCGACACCGCCCGCGTGAATGTCGATCGGCGGTCCTCCGAGCAACCTTAGCGCCATCGACGAACATTCGATGTGCCATCCTGGCCGGCCAGAGCCGATGCCGAAGTCCCAACTCGGCTCATCCGGCTCCGTCGCCTTCCACAGGACGAAGTCACGTGCATCTTCTTTGTCGTACACATCGGCGTTCACACGTGCACCGGGTTTGATTCCATCGTGATCAAGCCGCGCCAGCTTGCCGTAGTCAGACATGGTCGAGATCTTGAAGTAGATCGACCCATCACTCCGATAGGTATGCCCTCGCTCCTCAAGAGCCTTGATCGTATCGACCATCGCACGGAGGTTTTCCTCGTCGGTCGCGCGCGGCGAGTCTTCAACCACCTCCAATCCAAGCGTCGCGGCATCCTCGCGGAACGCAGCGATGTAGCGATCGGTGTAGTCACGAAGCGAGACACCTGCTGCCTTAGCCCCAGCAATCGTCTTATCGTCGACATCCGTAAAATTGACTGCCTGGTGTATCGCGTGACCAGCTACGTGGCGTAGCACTCGCCGAAGTACGTCGAGACAGACGAAGGTGCGAAAGTTGCCGATATGTCCCCGTGCGTATACCGTGAGGCCGCACGCATACATACGAACGGTGTTGTCACGCAGCGGCCGAAATTCCTCTTCGCGGCGAGTCAGTGTGTTGTAGAGACGCATGGAAGAAGGTCTTACGCGCTGAATCCTCGAAGTCGACTACCGCGTCCGCTTCCCATGTACACGGTAACCGATGTGCACCGTCATCTCATCACTCTTCGATACGCGACGGGACAAGCGTACGGAAATCGACACCGACATCGCGGTCGCGCTCAGCTGGGCTCACACCCCGCTGGATCTAGTCGAGTCTCAAGCAAAGGCACCATCCGTACGGCACGGTCACGTCGTCCATAACTATAGTGAAACCCGGTCGAACAGCGCCTTCGCTTGTGCGCAGTCGGTTGCTATCTGGCGCCGTAGCGATGCCGCGTCAGGAAACGGTTGCTCGTCGCGGAGACGCTGGATGAAGGCCAACCGCGCATGTTGCCCGTACAGATCACAGTCAGTGTTGAACAGATGGGTCTCAACGACCCGAGGACCAGATGCCTCAAAAGTCGGCCGCACACCAATGTTAGTTATCGACGGGTGCAAAATCCCGTTGAACTGAATGGTAGTGGCATAGACACCATCTGGAGGCAGCAGTTCGTTGTCACTCTGCAGGTTAGCCGTCGGAAACCCCTGCACCTTACCCCTTCCTGACCCCCTTACAACCGTGCCATCAATACCGTAATGGTGGCCAAGAAGTGCCCCGGCCTCGTCGACGCGGCCCTCGGCTACAAGACGCCGTAAGCGGGTGCTACTAACAACGAACTCCTTGTAGCGGACCGGGTCAATCTTCTCGGTACGGAACCCATAGCGAACTCCGAGCGACCGCAACAGGGAAAAGTTCCCACTTCGATCCCGACCGAAAAGGAAATTGGCGCCAACCCATACGTCTTTCACATGCAGCCATTCGACCAGGACCGTCCGGACAAATCGATCGGGATCCCAGCGCGAAACCTCCCGCGTGAACCGTACAATTGCCACTCCGTCCATCCCTGCAGCTGACAGCGCGTCCAGTCTCTGCGCCTGGGTCATAAGCAACGGTGGCGCTTTATCGGGGCGAACTACACGGGGTGGGTGAGGATCGAACGTCAGGACCGCGGCTGTTGCCCCGCGTTCGTTTGCGCAGCGGCGTACACGCTCAATGATCTTGGCGTGGCCGCGGTGAACGCCATCGAAGTTGCCAAGCGCCAACGCCGTCTGCGTCCAGCGCGCCGGCGACGGGTCGTCAGGATAATGAATAACTTCCACAGTCGATCCAGGCATGATAGTCCACTTGGACGTAGGCATGATGGCATGCTCATTCATCCAGCTAGTCGGCGTCACCCTAGTGGCACTCGTCATCTATGCACCGGGGTTCGACAAGGGTTGCAAGGTCAAGACGCTCCTCAGAGTCCGTGAAGCGATCTGAGAGCGCGATGCAACCTCTGAATAGATCGCGATTACTACCGCAACCCTAAGAGATTTGGATCGGGACATCGCCCGTGCGAGTGCATTACTGTCTGCCGCCCAATAGACGCCCTAACCCATAGTCAAAGGCTCGACAAGGCAAGTCCTGCGGGTTCAAGTAGCCTACTCAGGTCGCGCTCCGCCACATCAAGCTTGAGGCCATCGTGCGCGAGTGACATCCCGACTGGCAGCTCCGCACACGTCTCCTCATGCGGCAGGTCATGGCTCATGTGCGTGAAGTAGGTGCGCTCAGCACCGATCCGGCGGGCAGTCGATACCGCCTGCTCGAGTGTGAAATGCGTTGGGTGCGGCTTGTGCCGTAGCGCATCGAGCACAAGCACGTCGAGCCCTACTAGCAGCGGCCACGAACTCGATGGAATCTCGCTGCAATCGGTGAGGTAGGCGAACGCTCCAATACGAAAACCTAGTACCGGGAGTGTGCCATGAAGCAACGGCACAGGGATCACCGTTGAACGCCCGAGGGAGAACGGCCCGACCAGCGACGACAGTTTCAGCTGGGGTAACCCACCGCCCCGCGGCGTGTTCTGGTCGAAGACGTAATCGAACATCTTCCGCACTCGGTTCAGGGTCAACGCGGTACCGTAACAAGGGATCGCGGCCCGCTGGCGGAAATTGAACACGCGTACGTCATCAAGCCCAAGCACGTGATCGGCATGGGCATGCGTGAGGAAGATAGCGTCTATTTTCTTTAGCTTGAACGCAAGAGCCTGCGCGCGAAGGTCCGGTGAAGCATCGACCAACACCGAGATGTCATCCTCGAAGCTTAGAAAGATTGATGGACGCCAGCGCTTATCACAAGGATTCGTCGAGCGACAGGTCACGCACTCGCAACCGATAATCGGTACGCCGGCCGACGTTCCCGTCCCGAGGAAGGTGATGCGAACCATCACTTCACGAGCCAGAAGCCAGTGATGACGAGTCAGGAAGTGTGAACCGAGCGTGCGTCTCAGGGCACGATGATCGTGGACTGGGAGTCATCACCTGCTTTCCCTTGCTTGTCTTCTGCCTTTTTCGCTTCGACAAGCCGCATCCGTAGCTCGAACAACACCTGCCGTAGAAACTGAGTCTCCGCATTCGTTAGGTTACCCTTGGTCTTTTCTTCGAGGAGGGCCAACATCTCGATAGCGTGCCCGGCCGCATCGAGGTTAACCACAGTCTTCTCTCCTGAGCCAGGGTCTGCTATATCCCCAAAGTGCACAGCGGCCGTGGTGGCCAACGAAATGACGAACGCATTGAATGAGATGTCGCTCACGGGTACAGGACAAGACTGCGTACGCGTAACGCAGATTGCGGTTGCTAGCAAGTCACACGTGCCTTTGCACGTGAACCGGCCATGGTATTAGCATACGCCACGATGCCTGACTCACGCGAGCCAGCCTGGAAGTCATCAGTCGGCGACAAGTTCGAGCGCCTAGCTAGCATCATGCGTACACTTCGGTCGCCGACCGGGTGCCCATGGGACCGTGAACAGACGCTCGCGTCGTTGAGACCCTTTCTGCTCGAGGAAGCTTACGAGGTAATCGATGCAATCGACCGAAACGACACAGCGGCACTCCCAGAAGAGCTGGGCGACCTCATCTTTGAGGTGGTCTTCGTCGCCCAGGTGTGCAGCGAGCGCGACACCTTTGACATCGCCGATGTGCTCGACACGGTGTGCAAAAAGCTAATCCGGCGTCACCCTCACGTGTTCGGCAAGAGCAACCCGGCGACGGCCGCGCTGAGTTCGGCCGATGTTAAGCGCAAGTGGGAGGAGATCAAAGCGCAGGAGCAACAAGACGCCGGCCACGAGCCGACTCTGCTCGGCAGCGTACCCACTAGTCTCCCAGGCCTGCTTCGCGCGTATCGCCTGAGTCGGCGCGCGGCAATCGTCGGATTCGACTGGAGCACCTCGGATGCGGTCGACATTAAGATCGCAGAGGAAATGGCCGAACTCCACCAGGCTCGCACAGGCGGCACGACCGCCGAGGTCGAGGAAGAACTGGGGGATCTGTTGTTCGCCGTCGCCAACCTCGCCCGCCACCTCGACATCGAGCCGGAATCCGCTCTCCGCGCCGCAAATCGCAAGTTCACCGAACGTTTTACCGAACTTGAGAAACGGTTTCGTGACCGCGGCATCCCGCTCCGGGACGTATCCCTCAATGAGATGGAAACGGAATGGAAGCGGATTAAGGCCAGCCAACGTTAACAACCTGCTCTGGTCTAGGTATCGGATTAGAAACTACCCTGGCGTCGATTCTCACGCCGAATAACAGGAAGTCTGCGTAGCGAGAGCGGGCTTTCAGCAGCTCTGGTTCGATCCGCTGCCGCTCATCCCCTAGCGAGTGACATAATCCTGGGGTGTCCAGCAATAACACAAAGAGGAGGGACTATGAGATTGCAGATGTTTCAGGTGTCGTTATTAACCGTTGTATGTGTTCTGGTTCTGGGCGAACCCAGCTCAGCGGCATGTGACCCGGACGGTGAGGTCCAATTTCTGTGCGGACCGGTGAGTCCTGAAGATCTAGCACCCGTCCCCGAGTCGCCATGGATCATCGTCTCAAGTATGGTCGATGAGGGAAGTCTCTATTTAGCTGATACTCGCAACCACACAACGACTGTGCTCTTCCCGACCGAGGTGTCACGAGCACAGCACGACACGGAAATCTACGGTGAGTGCCCCGGGCCACTGACGAGACAGTTTCGCCCACATGGCCTCTACCTCAAACAAGGAAGCAACGACATCCACACACTATATGTGGTTGGGCACGGCGGACGTGAAGCTATTGAAGTATTCCAGCTCGATACAGGTGGTACTTCACCGACCGTAGCGTGGATTGGATGCGCGGTAGCACCGGATGATCTCGGCCTGAATTCCGTGGTCGCACTCCCCGAGGGTGGCTTTGCGACTACGAGTCCTCAAACGGGCGACATATGGGAATGGCATACGAGTCGTGGGTGGAATCTCGTGCCAGGCAGTGAAAACATAGGTCCGAATGGACTTGAAATCTCGCGAAACGGTCAATGGTTTTTTGTCGGGGGTTACGGTAGCCAATCATTGATTCGCATGTCGCGTGGGAGAAACCCAGTCCAGAAAGACGCCGTGGATGTTGGATTTCATATAGACAATGTCCGCTGGGGGCCCGGTGAAACCCTCTTTGCCGCCGGCCATCTCGGAAGAACACGGGCTGCAATTGGGGAGTGCATCCGGCAAGGCCAGTGCGACGGTGTGACGTCCAGAGTTGCGCAAATCGATCTACAGACACTTGCGGCTGAGGAGATCGTTCGATACCCCTCCAACGACCTCTTAATCCTTGGAACTGTCGCCATTCAGGTCGGGGACGAAATATGGGTTGGTGGCGTTGCCGGTGGCGACCGGATCGCACGATTCCCAGCACCGCCACGGTAACCACCCCATGTCTCTCGGTACCGGTAACCACCGCTGGCACTGCGACGTGACCGTCATTGACCGTTACAAGATCAACATCCGTGGCGATAGGAAGGAAAACTCATGTCTAAGGTTTACATGTTAACCGCGATCACCGTAGTTGTTAGCTTTGTTAGTCTCCTGTGGGCTGCACAGCCTGGCAGTCGCGCATCTGAGTCCACATTGACAGGCCAGGACTACGAAGAAATCAAGGCGCTGTATGCTCGATACAATCAGGGTAGTGATTTTCGGGACGCGGAGCTGTTTCTATCCGCGTTCGCCAACGATGCCGTAATGACACGGGGCGGGCGTGACATTGTCGGTATGGCCGCGCTACGTGCTGAGCGAGCCGAGCGCTATGCAGGCCAAACCGGTGACGCCGGGAGACGGCATCACAACGGTAGCTTCATCATTACACCAACAGCTGAGGGCGCGAAGGCCCGGGCCTACTATCTTCTACTTGACGTCACCAGTCGGCCGCCGACGATGGTCGCCTCCGGATACTACGACGACGTGTTTAAACGCACACCGGACGGCTGGCGGATCCGGCACCGCACACTGCACAGCGATGGAGGGGCCCGCTGAAACCAACTTGGGAACAACGCTAGACAAGCTGTGGAAGCGAGTACCATCTTCCACAGCGGCCGGGCGTGAATCGAAGCCGTGAACTAGGGGTGTCCTCTACTGATATTGGGGTGCGAAGTTGTAACGGTGGGTTTTGACGTAACTGTGGTCGAGT
>Ga0310345_10001103_pt1 | contig 32008 bp, 27 predicted proteins | sample HC15DNA20500_MG_FD_204667 | JGI IMG/M metagenome (GOLD analysis project Ga0310345, IMG submission 204667) | Marine microbial communities from station ALOHA, North Pacific Subtropical Gyre - HC15-DNA-20-500_MG | ecosystem: Environmental > Aquatic > Marine > Oceanic | place: Pacific Ocean: North... | reverse complement strand
AGGCCCACCTCGACAGCCGAGACGACGACGGGCTCGTGGTCGGGGCGGCCGGCGCGACCCCCGAGGCCGCCGAGGACGCCCTCCGCGCGAAGCTGCTCGCCGTCCGGGCGGCCATCGACGGCGCGCTGGCCGAGTTAGGCTGAGCCGGCAGGCCCCTCCCCTATCACCGCCTTTCGCTCGTGCTCCTCGCGGAGGACTTCCGTGAGCGAGGATCAGACGAGCGCGGTCGGGACGACCACCACCCCGAGGCCGACGACGAGGATGAGCACGGTGAACGCTCGCCCTCCCGCCGTCACGGGGTACACGTCGCCGTACCCCACCGTCGTCAGCGTCGCGACGGCCCACCACATCGAGTCGAACACGGAGGCGAACGCCTCCGGCTGAGCGGCGTGCTCGAACTGGTAGATCCCGACGGACGCGACGTAGACAACGAGGAAGCTGGCGAGGAGGTACAGCGTCAGCTCGGCCTTGATCGCCCCGAAGGCCAAGCGGTACCGCATGAGGGCCCGACTGTACCGCAGGAGCTTGAGGAGCCGGACGAGGCGGAGGAGCCGGAACGCCCGGACCGCGCGGAGGTCGAGCCCGGTCCCGAGCCAGAACGGGACAACGGCCGCGAGGTCCACGAGCCCGAAGAAGCTCCGTGCGAACCGGAGCGGGCGCGGAGCGGTTACGAGCCGGGCGAGATACTCGACGGTGAACGCCACGAGCGTCGCCCGCTCGAACGTCCGGAACGCCGCGTGGGCCTGATCACTCAGCGAGGGGAGCGTGTCCACCGCCGAGGCGACGAGCGAGACGACGATGAGCCATTGGACGACGAGGTCGAACGCTCGTCCGGCCCTCGTGTCGTCGTCGTGGATGACCCGCCGGAGTGCCGAGAGCATGGGCCCGCTCAGTCGCCGTCGTACCGCTGGGCGGCGGCCCGGAGCCGGTCGGCGTAGTCGTAGATGTCGTCGAGCGAGTCGATGGGCTGCTTGTCCCCGCCCTCCACATCGAACACCTCTATGTACTTCTGGACCGTGTTGAAGTGGAGCCGGCAGATCGGCTTCCGGTTGTTGTCGTCGAGGAGGACGCCGAAGTAGCTCTTGACGTCGCGGTGGGCCACGCGGTCGGACGCGACGACGGAGCGGAGGATGGCCCGGACGATCCGGAAGCCCTCCATCTCCTCCTCCGTCGTGTCCACGTCGCCGGTGGCCTCGTCGGGCTCGGCAGGCGCCTCGGGCTCCGGCACGCTCGCCGTCTCGGCCTCGATGGCGTTCTGGAGCCGGGAGCTCACGCGCTCCGAGACGTAGAGCCCGAGGGCCTTCTTCGTCAGCGCGGCGTAGTGCTCCTTCACGGAGGACGTGAACCGGCCGTCGTAGACTCGTCCGGCCAAGAGCCTCACGAGGTCCTCCGAGGGCGAGTCGAACTCGCCCGCGATCTCGTGCCGGAGCGCCTTGAGGTCCTTGAGCTCGCGGGCCTTCCCGACGAGGTCGTCCACGTCGAAGTGGGCCTTCGAGAGCTGTTTGAGCTCGACCACCGCGCCCTCGTCCACTCGGTGGAGGTCGAACTCGAGGAAGGGCCGAGTGTCCATCTTGTTCGGCTCGTCGAGGTCGGAGTAGAACCGGTACTGGATCCCGTTCGTGAGGACGCCGACCCGGGCCTGGGTGACGTGGAAGTAGCGCAGTAGTTGGCTCGCGTGCTCGCGTGCGAGGTCGGCCCCGGCCGTCTTGCACTCGATGAGCATGAGGACCTCGTCACCCCGCTTGATCACGTAGTCCACCTTCTCCCCCTTCTTGAGCCCGGACATCGACGCGTCGGCCGTGTACTCGGGGACGACCTCCGTGAGGTCGAAGACGTTGTAGCCGAGGGCGTTGATGAACGGGAGCACGAGGGCGTTCTTCGTCGCCTCCTCCGTCTGGATGTGGGAGAGCTGCTGGTCGAGGCGGGCGGCGAGGGACTGGAGGGCGTCGATGAGGTCCATGTCGTGATGCACGTGAACCGGAAGCCGTCCGGCGCGGGGTGGGGCGCCCGATGATACCGAACTCGCCTCGTAGTTGAGCCGACCATTCACCGACACCCTTTGCCCGTGGGCCAGTCCGCGGCCGGTGGAAGACGTCAAGTGGGCTGATCTAACCCAATCGGAGAAATCGGGATGTGGTGAAGGATCCGTTCGCTGTGATGTGTGAAAGCGCCACCGCGGCTCGTGGCAAGGACCCGCACGCTATTGCTCTGCATCACTGGCCTCCTGCATAAGCGGGGCCCGGACGACGAAGTCCGACACCACTTGCCCGTCCTCGCTCCAATGCTCGGCGAACACCGCGGTGCTCCCTTGGATTCCGTCGTCGGTCAGAGTGAACGCCCCAGAGATGTGCCCCATCACGGGGTCGGTCACGCCGTCGCCACGTCCTCTGTCCGTCAGGTACCTCTTCTCGCCGAGTAGCGTCCAACAGATCCCCAAGCCCACCTTCGACAGGGCCTCAGCGAGCCCGCTCCGCCGGACGAGGCACGCGTTCGCTCCGTTCTCCCGGACCGTTGGGTCCTGCGTGCGCAGGACGTCGTTCCGGTCGATGAAGTCCGCGGCCCACCCGGACCACCGGAGATCGAGCGCGTCGGCCAGGACTCGGGAGGGCATCCTGAGCTGGTACCCGTCTTCGACCGAGCAGTCGAAGCCGGAGCCCTCGTGGGCATACTCCACCACGGTGTTCGCGATGTCGACGGGGCACCCCCGGTCGGGGCGGACCCACGTCTTCCCACCGTAGTAGGGGCGGTCGAAGTAGGTCGCCGCCTCCGACGGCCATCCGAACTCGCCTAGAAACACGCGGTACCTCGTCGCGGGCTCCGGCATCCACCTCCCGTAGAAGTTTCTGTCCTGTGCCCACTCCATGAAAGGGCCGACGTCCTCGGCCCTCATCAGGTAAGCGTGGAGGATGTACCACGTCTCACGGACGCCGAGGGCCAGGGCGTCACGGTCCGGCGGGTGGGGCTGCCGCCACGTAAGATACGCGTCGAGCGTCATCCACGGCGTGCCCTCCGGGTCTTGGGGGGCCAGGATGGACCCCACGTCGGGCAGGTCATCGACCTTAACGAACCACTCCTCGTGTCGCTCCGGCGTCTCCCAGTCGTCCACGACGGGTGTGGCCCACCACGTCGTCTCGTGGCTACCCCATCCCGTCCCTCCCTCGACCGAACGGAGCGTACAGGAGGGGTCGATGTCGCGGAGCGAGTCCTGCCACGGCCCGACGTAAGCTCGCTCCCCGCCGCCAAACTCCTCGCGGTACTGGAAACGGTCCGAGACGTACGCCAGGATCTCGTGGTAGGCGATCCACTGGTACTTCTTCCCGATCCGTTCGGCTTTCCCAGCGGCGCGCCCGGTGTACCCGATCACGTTCCGGTCGAAGCCGCCATGTAGGTCAAGGGACCACCCTAGATCGAGGGCCCGCCACACGACATAACGTTGAACGACGCCGCGGTCCAAGAGCGGCGCCTCCTCGGGCGGTGCCTGTCGGAGTTCCTCGTACTTGTTTAGGGCGTCGTTCGGCACGCACGCGGCCAGTTCGTCGATCGCGGCGTTCAGAGCCGAGCGCAGAACGGCCCGCTCCGCGTCGTCGAACTCCGCCTCTTGGTAGTCCTCCGGATCGGGCGCATCCTCCCCTGTGAGTTGAGCTCGAAACCGAGCTGCGCTGAACGCGGAGAGAGGGGCTTGCCATCGGTCCAGTTCTCGCTCAGCGGCCTCGAACGCTCTCAGCGCGTCTGTTTGCTTAGGCGAGAACGTCGCCCGCAAGGCGGCCAGCTTGTCCGCGCTCGACATCCACTCGGGCTCGTCCAGCCGAACCGAGAGCCAGCTCAGCCTAGAGCCGATCACGTAGTGACCGAAGTCGTCATCAAAGACCGACCCGTAGATCCTGTTCCGGGGCCGGTATGAGCCTTCCTCTTTGGGAGGCTCGGCCTCGGCGTGCTTCAGACGCTCGACTTCCTCCTCGGTTGGGATGCGCGGCCACGCCGATCGGTACGGGGGGCGCGTCCGCTCCGGGTCCCCGTCGAGGGCGTCCGGGTCGAGGTAGAGCGCGCGCTCGACGACGACCCGGGCGTAGTCACGGAGCAGGACGTGTGGCGGTGGGGTTCCGTCTCGGAATACCCGGTCGAAGACCGCCTGCGCGAGCCGTGCGACCGCACCCGCGTCGTGACACCGCAGCACGCACCCGCACGCGACCGCGTACACCCGCTCGGCCACATACGGATCGTCTACGTCCGCGAACCGTTCGATCATCCGCTCGACTGCGTCGAGGCGGTCCGTCAAGAGGCTGACGAGGGCCTTCGTCGAGCGGTCCCGCAGGTACCGGTGCGACGACGTCAGGGTCCACCCCAGCGCCGTCGCGGTAAGGTCGATGCCCTCGTCGTCGAGCCCGTCGCCCGAGCCCTCCCGCCACGCCCAGTTCACCAGTCGCCGGGCCGCGCTCCCCTGCCGCTCCCATGCGTGGTGGAGGAACACCGACCACCACGCGTCCCGCTCCGGGAGGGGCGTCGACGCCAGCAGGCCGTGCAGGTACAACGCGTTGAGCGGGTGACCGGGGAGGGTCGCCACTGTTAAGATGGTCTCCATCGCTGCGTGGTCGTCTTCGTCGTCGCGGGTGGTCCCGTCCAGGACCGCGAGGGTCCGATCCGTGACCGCGTCCGAGGCACGCCACACGACGCTCCGCCGAAACGTCCGCCCGAAGGACCACCGGCCGAGCACGTCCGGGACGAGGTCGGCGAGCTCGACCCCGAACGCCTCGGGCAACCGCACGCACAGCGCCTCTACGAGACCCGGCCGCACGTACGGTTCCGCCAGCACGTCGGCGAGTGTCCCGTCTTCCATCACGGCCTCGACGGTCTCGTGGCCCTCAAGGAGGAGGTCGGCTACGAGGTAGTCCGCCAAGCGGTCGAACGCGACTTGGATCGTTTCGATGGGTCCGTCTTCGGTGTACCCCCCCTCGCTTATGAGGACCCCCTCTCGAAGCAGGCCCGTTAACAGTGAGCGGTCGTCATCCCGGCTCGGGAGGAGCGGGTCGAGCACGCGCTCCGCCTCCTCAATGCGCACCCATCGGTCGGCGCCGGCGCCGATCTCACGTACGAGGGCCTCAACCCCCTTCTGGACGAGGTCCCGCCGCACGGCGTAGCCCAGGTCCCGGGCCAGCGTCCGGTTGACCGCTGACAGATATAGGCCGAACACGCGCGTGACGCCGTGGAACCCGCGGGGGAGTTGGACGACCCTCCTGGGGCGATGAAGCCCGACGCAGAGCGTCTTGAGGAACAAAGGGTTCTGGAACTCCGGGTTTAGCAGCGGCGCCGACGGCCGCTCGATTCCGTAGTGGTCGAAGAACGTCGCCACCGCGTCGAACTCGCGGTCCGAGAACCCCTCGTGCATCACGGTCACCGCCCCCGAGTGGACCGTCTCCGGGATCACCACCCGTTCGTACGAGCTCCGGACCGACACGCACACCGAGACCCACTCCGACCGTTCGAGCGCGGCCAAGAACGGCGCGAGGTGGGCGGGCCAGATCTCCCTCCCCCGCCCCTCGTTCAGCGCGTCGATCAGCACCAGCGCCCTGGCACCTGAGGCCTCCGCCGCGGCTTCGAGGGCGCCGATGAACTCCTGGGCCGACGTGCCGGGGAGGTCGAGCTGGCGGAGCGCCTGGGTCCACGGCTCCTCCGCGCCGAGGAACCGCTGGCCCATCAAGAGGACTGTGGGGAGTCCGGCCTCGACGCGTGCCCTCGCGATGTCACAGAGGAGGTGGGTCTTCCCGGTCCCCGCCGCTCCTTTCAGTAGCATCGGCTGAGCCCCCGCCAAGTCGGCCACTTTCGTGATATAGCGCGAAAACTCCTCAAGAGTGGCGCGCAACACGTGGACCGAGTTGATGATATCGAGCACGGGATCTCTCAGCCCTGTTCGCCTTTCACGCGTGTCGAAGAGGTCCCAGAGACGGTCGTCCAGAGCGCCGGCAGCCGCGGTCGCAGCCCGCGTCGCCTCGGCAAGGGCCCCCAGCCCCGGCGCCCCCGACGCGCGGCCCTCGAAGCCAACCGCCTCGGCGATGGCGGTTTCGGTGGTAACCTGCGCCGCCTCCGACAGGGCGAGCACGTCGTCGTCCCACACGTGAGGGGCCGGCCGCGACGCCTGGTCCCGATCGTTCAGGATCGGGCGGACGTTCGTGATCCGGGCGTCCCGTTGAGCCTTCCGAAGGCCTCGGGTCTTGGACCGGACTCCCTCGACGAACGCGGGCGTTCGGCCCAGCGCTTCGAACGCTTTGGAGATCGGGAGGTCGACGTGCGCTTCCGGGGTGTAGCGAGGGCCCGCCGCTCGCACTGAGTCCTCCAGTCGCGCCCGGAACCAGTCGGGGCCAAACGCCGACGTGTCGAACCAGTAGCGAACGAGTCCTACGTTCTCGGGGCGGGTCAGGCGGTCGACCATCTCGGACGCTCCCCACAGGACGAACTCCACGTCCATCCCCCGATCGGTCGCCCACTCACTCCACCGGCTGACCCGACCGGCCCACGCTTCGCGGGCGGAGGTCTGTCCGGCTCTCCGTCCGTCGGGGAGATCGAACGGCACGCAGACGTAGTACCGCGAGAGCGCCGGGTGACCGTCGAGCGCTTTCTGAACCGAGCCGTCGATCTGGCTCCACCTATTCGTGAACGAGTGGATGTACTTGGCCTGCCAAGCCCACTCCTCACCCCCAGGAAGGGTCGCGAAGCATTCGACTCCTGAATCAGGGGTTCCTTTGCGTGTGAAGACTGATTCGGGAGGGGACTCGCGGCGAGCGAGTTGGGCGCAGAGCTCCTCGAACCCAGAGTGCTGGCTCCCCCCGTAGGCTCGGATACCGCCCCAGTGGATAGAAGGAGAGCTCGACACGATGTGAGTAGGTCAGCCAGCGATGCCAAAGTTAGCGACCGTCATTTAAGGACTCGTGCCGGGACCGGATCTCGAAGGCAACCCTCGGCGGGTAGTTATAGACGGCGAAGGGGTATGGGCGGGGACGGAGCAGGGCGCGCTGTTCGGGGTCGAGGAGCGGACGCCGGAGTGGACGGAGGCGCAGGGCCGGCTCATGGACGCGCTCGACGCGGCGAACCGGAAGTTCGGGCGGCGGGCCGTCGCATTCGCCGCGATGGGGCCCCCGAGCGCGCTCCGGAAGACGCGGGACGGGTCGGCGGGCGCGCCGAGGTGGGAGACGCGGCGGGAGCGGATGAGCCCCCGGTACACGAAGCGGTGGGACCAGATCGTGACCGTGAGCGCCTGCCCCAGAGGGCCCCGTCCTTACACGGCACCGCTCCGGCCAATCCCAGCGGAACAGGCGTATCCACCAGCTACCCAGGGAGTTCGTACGTACTCTCTGAGCGTTTTCCGGAACGGGCGCCCGTGTTTATCCGCGTCCGGTCCACCCAACACCTGTTAGCCCGCCCTCGCACGATGAAGACTCTCCTGGAACGTCACCACGCCCGTGCCATGTCTCGTGGCACTCAGCAAGCAAACCAGATCTTGGGACAGCTCGGCCCAGCAGAAGGTCTGGCGGAAATGGTAGTTGCCGTGCTAAATATGGCAGAGGCAAACAAAGCTCTCCGAGACAGATGTGATGGCCGCTTCGGCAAGTCGTCGATGAGCAAGGAGGCAGCTTACGATGCCATACACGGTGTTCGGACCTATATCAACCAGTATCAAGCGGGCCGTACCGACAACCTTCGGGACAGGCTGGCCGAAACCAAGTCAATTGGATTCTATGATCTGTCGACACTCAAGGACGGCGTGTCCTCATATAGCCTGGAGAAAGTCGTCAAGTGCTTCATCCACATGACATGCGTCTCGGAAGCTCTAGACCAATGGTACGCCATGGGCCTCAGTGGAAGCTCAAAGACTCAGGCCTTCAGCAGCCTTGTCGGTGTCTCGACCGACAAGGGGCTACAGGAAGACCTCCCGTTCGATCAGGTCGCGATTATTAATGCGTCTAACTATGTAAACAACAACTTAGAGCTCAAGTGATCCCGATTACCCAGGCGGGTTAACCCCCACAATCAGGTTCTTGTCAAGTAGGGCGTTTCCGTTGCCGTAAGGGCAGTCTCGGCCTACGCCCCCGGTCCCAGGGGCGCTCGTCTCTCGGAGCATCGGCGCCGCGTCGTCAGATCGAGAGGGCCCTCGCTGCGCTAGAGAAGCGCTGGCGGGCCACACCCCCATTCGGGCTCTCGCCGTCGGTCACGACGACGGCGCCCTCCGCGTCGAGCGTGGTCGCGGTGACGGACCGCTTGTGGAGGTCGAGGCCGGGGAAGTAGGTCATGGTAGCGGAGGCGAGCGAGATCCGAATGATAGTCTCCTGATTAGAAGGATCCCGCCGCTGTAGGCCGACCGGGGACGGCAGCGTCCTGGGCTCGTCCGGACGCCGGCGCTTACTTTCGCTCGTCAACCCGCAGCGTCATCAGCCCCGGCGGCTAAGCGGCGCCCTGTTCGGCGGTCAGTGACCCATGAGACTTCCTCTCCTCGTTGTTCTCTCTGCTTGGTTGGCGGCCTGTGGACCTCGCAACTACGACCAGTGCGTACTGGAGAACGTGAACGAGGGAATGGATGAAGTAGCTGTTCGAGCAGTGCTTCGCGCATGCCAAAACGAGTTCCCTAAGAGAGGCAAGCCGGCGGAGGGCGCGGATTTGCCAGCAGAGTCGCTCGCCCAGTTGTCAGGCGACGGATCAATCATGTACGACAACCGATTCGGCGGGAGCATTTACAACGGATCTGACTACACGCTCACTCAGGTCGAGATCGCCGTAGAGTCACTGGAGGAAGACAGCTTAGTCATAAGGACGTATCTGGTCCCGGTACAAATCGACCCCAAGACTACAGGTACTTTCAGCTTCGACGTACTGTCATGCGAAAAACGAGCTGAGGTATCTAGCCATGATCAATTGGACGAGTTTGGAGACCCTGTAGTATGGCAAGATATAATAATTGGGGAGTGCGACTGGTCTGTCGTTAATGCCAAGGGGACGAGGTAGTGATCTAAGTGAGCTTGGCGGTTCCTTTACGACTTAGACCGGGCGCCCCGTTTCCACTCCTGACGGCCGGAGGTCACGCCGTCAGCTTCCACGTCCGGTCGTCGAGCCGGGCCATGAGCCGGTCATAGAAGTACACGCTCCACACCCCGTCGTCGACCTCCTCGAGTCCCACCTTCTCGTTCCCGAGCACCTGGCTCACGAACACCTGCTGCTTCTTGAGCCGGATGGGCCCCGTCGCGGGACACGTACCGGACCTCGAAGTGGCGGGCGTGGTCCGGCTCTGGGAGCCCGTCGGGCATCGGGCTTAGGGACGGCCCGTAAAGGTCGGCCGGCACCCGTCCCGCCAGCGCGTCGCGGGATAGGTTGCACCGCCAGAGGCGGCTGAAGCGCCATCCGTTCTACCGCGCTTCCGCTGTGCTCATGACCGACGAGTTGAAGCAGGCGATCCACGGCGCGCACCAGAAGCTGCCGACTACCCCCAGGCCGAGAAGACAGAAGGTTTCCTCCTCGACTGCGACATCAACACTGAGGAGAAACTGGCGGCAGTCGAGGACGACGCTGCTGGTCTCCTCTACTTCGCCTCACGGCTCGTCAGCCTCGCAACAATCGAAGCCGAGGGTGCCCACGCTCAATTCGACGCTTGGGGCGAGAACGACGAGTTAGCCCCGGATCGACTGATCGTTTACAAGCGGTCCCAATAGCCCCGCGCGGTAGAACCCTCCGCTGTAGGCCGACGACAGGCATCCAATTCCTCGCTCTGAGCGGCCGTCAGCGTATCCTCTCGCTCGTTCCCACCGCCAGCGCCGCCCGTCGCGGCTAAGCGGCCCTTCGTTACTACCTCGCTCGCCATGCCCACCCGCTCCAAGATCAGCAAGGGCCTCTCGGGCGTCGCGGGCGAATACTTCGTCGCGGGCGAACTCTCCCGACGCGGCTACATCGCCTCTATCACGCTCCGCAACACACGCGGCGTGGACGTCCTCGTGGCCGGTCGAGACGCTGCGCGGTCGGCGGGCATCCAGGTCAAGACGAACCAGGGGAGCGCCAAGGGCTGGCTGCTCAACAAGAAAGCCGAGGCGATGGAGGAGAAGGGGCTGTTCTACGTGTTCGTCAACCTCAACGGCTCCGGTGCTCCTACCTACCACGTCGTCCCGAGCGCCGTCGTTGCCGAGTACGTCCGGCGGACGCATAGCGAGTGGCTGGCCGCGCCCGGTCGGGATGGTCAGAAGCGGAAGGACACGAGCATGAGGAAGTTCGAGGATCGGGACGACGAGTGGAAAGACAGGTGGGATGTGCTCGGGCTCGACAGCGCGGTATGACCGACGGCTGTAAACGAGCGATCTGTGAAACAGCCCGTCCGAGCGGCTCGGACGCCCGATCGCCTCGGCCCATCGCGAACCGACGATGGAGCGCGGCGGAGTGCGGTTGCTTTGTCTTTCGGCTCCTCGCCCCAGGGCGGAGCCAACCAGGGACGCGCGGACGGCCCCGTTGAGCGGGCCCCATGGATTTTATTGCGACACCACGCAAGCCTCCATTTTGCGGATCCAGATTATAATTTTCCAGATAGATCTATCCGAGCAAGCCCGTTCTGCGCGCCCCGCTGCATGATAGACGGCCCGTACCCCGGGGCCCCGTTCGGATCGCGCCCTGGGGAAGGCCCCCCTCCCCTCGTGGCGCTGGGCGCGTGGGCCGTGGCGGGTGACAGGGCGCCGGCACGGCTCGGCGCGTAGCGTGGGGCCCGTGCGTCCTGGGACCTGCCAGAGCGCGGTGTACGTTGTCCTCGCTCCCTTGAACGCCTCGGCGCGGACCTCCAGCGGCGAGACCGCTCGCGGCCGCGCGTGTGGCTCACTGGTCGGCCATGTAGTAGCAGTTGATCCGGAGCCCGTCCGTCTCGCTCGTGAGCCGGACGACGTCCTCGTCCGGGCGCCCGTCGCCGGGCGGGCGGGTCACTCGCTCGTAGGCGCCCTCCCACCCCCACTCCGCGTAGGACCCGCCGAGCCACTCGAGGCCCCCCGTGCCCGCGTCGTAGCGGTAGCGGCCCGTGACGCCGCCGACCTCGTAGGTCCCGCCGGGCCCGAGCGTGAGGTACCCCATGGTCGTCATGTACTGCCGGCACACGTACCTGCCCAGCGGGGGCCCCTCCCCGACCGCCGGTGACCCGGCCGACGGGGACGTCCTCGGTTCGATCTGGGGCCCGGTCGCCGGCTCCGGTTGCGTCGGACGGGGGCTGTCCGCAGCCGGAGCCGGCCGGAGCCGGTCCGGGCCGACCCACTCGTCCCACGTCTCGGAGTACCCGTCGTAGCGGACGAGGTAGCGACGCCCACCCTCCTCCGGGGCGTCGTCCTGCAGGACGCGGCCCGCGTACCACCCCCCGCGCCACTCGATCTCGACGGCGGACCCGGCCGGGTAGGCCGCCCCCTCCCCCCCGCTCTCCAGCTGATCCATTGGAGGCCCCGGTGACGTGCCCGCACCGGGGGCGTGCCCGGCGCGGAACTCGGCCGCCGTGACCTCCCCGTCGCCGTCGGCGTCGTAGTGGGCGCAGGCGCAGGCGTCGAGTTCGGTCCCGGAGAGCCACCCGTCGTCGGTCACGTCGAACCGGGCGAACGCGGCGTCCGGGCCCTCCGACGGGGCCCTCGCGGAAGGGGCATCGTCGGGCGTCGGGGGCTGGCACCCCTCGCTGATCGAGGCGGCCTGGAGGAGGAGCACGACGGGGAGGACACCGAGGAATCGCATGGCGGAGGGGCTGAGGGAGCGGGCTCACCTAACGTAGGCGAGAAACCGGCCGAGAACGTTCGGCAGACAGCGAGGCGGCCGAGGGCCCGACCGGTCACGCGGTGGCGAGCGCCCGGCCGGGTCACGCCTGCCCTACATCGCGGCCTCTATGGCCGTCTCGCTCCCCCCCTCTCCGTCCCCGCAACGGACGCTTGCCCACATCGGGCGGACTGGCGCGACCGAGAGGGTCCGACCAGTCGTATCCATCGCGCGTGTGACGGAGCGTCGGCACTGAGCCGTGCGTAGCGTCCACCATGAGCGAACCTCGGCCCACCCCCGACTGCGGGACCGTCGCCCCGAACACCGAGCCCGTCCTCGACGCCGTCCGCGAGGCGAACGGCCGACGCCCCATCCGGCCCGCGGCCACGGTCGAGGAGGCCGCCGCCGAGGTCGAGGCGTACCTCGTCGTCCCAGAGTGGGCCGCGGGGGAGCCGGCCGCGGATGTGGCCGCCGAGGTCCTCCGGGACCTCCACTCCGTCGAGCCCGCGACGGCGCCCTACCTCTGGGCCCTCTACGCCGAGGGCGCCCGGCGCCTCGGGTTCGGAGGCCCCGTCCCCGTGCCCACGGCTGCCGGAACGGGCCGGCCGGCCGAGGCATAGCAGGCGCGAGAGCGGCGGGAGGCCCCGCCCCCCGCTGGCTCTGTGCGGCCCCCGGCGTGTTGCTGCGCGCCGGGGGCTCCTCGTTCACCCGAGCCCCTCGGCGCGCCGGAGGATCTCGGCCGCGTGGGCCTCGGCGGCTGCCCTCAACCGGGCGACCTCGTCGGGCGTCAGCTCGCGCCCGCGCGTGGTGGTGGTGTACCACGTCGATTCCTTGAAGCCGGCGGCCTTCGCGATGGTGCGGACCGGCAATAACGGCTTGAACAGATCGGTGAAGTCGCGGGCGGTCATAGCAGCGGGGGGCCGGGCCTCAAGGTACAAAAAACCGGCCCGACGGGCAGATAAGTCTTGACAATGGGCAGAAAAGTTTGCACAATGAGAGTGTCCACAGGGCGCAGCAACGCCCTCCCTCTCACCGCCCGCAGCGCGCGGCTCCGCGCGCAGGGCACCCGCACAGAGCCATGTTCACCCTCACCGTCCACGTCCCGTCCGCCCTCCACGGCACCCTCTCCGTCACGGCCCACGTCGAGCCCGGCCGCTACGAGGTCGAGGGCGTCAAGACCCCGACCGGCGCCCCCGTCGCCTGCACGCCGGACCTCCTCGACGAGATCGAGACGTCGATCGAGTTCGAGATCCAGTGCGCGAAGTACGAGGCGCTCTTCTTCGACTGCGAGGACCCCGCGCTCATCTACCTCTACGCGTGAGCCTCCCGTCCCCGGGCGGTTCTGCTGCCCGGGGACCCTCCCCTATCGCCTCGGCCCTCCAGTCCCATGTACGACACCCTCCGCACGCTCGACGACCCCGACGACCTCCACCGCTACCTCGCCCTCAAGGCGGAGCGGAAGCGGATCGACGCCGCGATCAAGGCGCTCGAGCCCACGATCTACTCCGCGCTCCTCGACGAGGACGGCGCGACGTTCGACACGGCCGGGCCCGACGGCGCCCCGCTCACGCTCGCCGTCGGGCCCGGCGGTCCTACGAGTACAGCCCGGCCGTCGACGCGCTCTCGGCCGAACTCAAGGCGCTCAAGACGTACGAGGAGCGGGCTGGGATCGCCGCCTGCACTCGGGCCACGGGCTACGTCAACGTCTCGAAGGGCCACGCGCACCCGTCGGCCATTCAACGGGCTGCGTAGCCCCCCGGGCGCCCCTCCCGCCTGCCGAGGGGAGGAGCGCCCGGGTACCGCGCCCCAAGCGCCGTGCTGAACTGATCCAGTGGGCAGTCCGCGAGCTGCGGACGCTGCTACCGCGCCCCAAACCTGGTCGTAAAAGCGTCCGCGAGCCGCGGACGCCGGCACCGCGCCTCAAGAAAAAACCGAGCGGCCAGACCATCCAAGACCGCGTTCGACACCCGCAATCATAGATGCCTCATCGGCGCGGTCTCCCAGTACAGAGCGGATGAGGCAGCGCATACGCTACGCCGTGTTGCGCGTCATCCCGTCGTTCACCGGGTCGCATCCCGCCACTCGCGGGCGAAGTGGGCGACGCAAACGTGGCTGTCGGGGAGCCGCTCGAATAGGTCTACTACGGTGAAGCATTCCACGAGTGCGAGTAACGGGCTACTTTCGAGGGGCACTAGCGAAGCTAGTGGCGCCCTGTGCCACCTGAATGTGATACCACATGTCGGCAATCGTCTTCCCCGAGCAGACCCTCCACGGCCCTTACCCGCTGACTCACGACGACATTCACGCGGTCGTCTTAGAAGGCGTCCCCGGAGTCTACGTGCTCGGAACTGCCAACTCCGAAACCAACCTCACGCCCGAGTACGTCGGCCGCGACGACTCCGACCTTCGCAGGCGGCTCCTTCGATGGGCCGGGGAGGCGCCGTCATCCCACTTCCTCTTCAAGCACGTCACGTCACCGGAGGAGGGGTACGAGGAAGAAAGCCGCCTGTACCACCAACATGAGCCCGGCCGGAACAAGATCCACCCCGCGTCCCCCGAAGGACACGAGTTGACGTGTCGCCATTGTCCTCCAATCGAAGCGGCGGGCGCGGACCGGCGGCCTCGATAGTAGCGCGAGCGTCGGACACGACGAAGCCCCGTGCCTCCGGCGGGAACGTGTGCCGCAAGGCGTATTGGTCCTCCGGTTCCGTCATTCTCTAAGTGGGCTAGTCCGCCCACTTCCTTACCAACGCCGTGCCCACTGGCCGATGAGCGACCGGGAGCCCTACGACCCGAGGAAGATGTACCCCGGCGACCTCGCGTCGGTCATCGCGCGCGCCTTCGGCCTCCTCGTCGGGCTGGCCGTCGTCGTTTACCTCGTCCTCGCGTTCTTCGGACTCGTCTGATTCAATGCGCCTCGTCCCGTTCGCTCTCCTCGTCTTTCTCGCAGGCTGCCAGTCCGACCCCCAAGCGGAGATTCGGGAGCGGTGGGCCGCCGACAGCGCGCGGTACGTGGGGCTCGACTGCGGGATCGTCCCACTGAACGAGGCGGACGAATGCCGACGGGTTCAGCGCGTCGCCTCTCGGCAGGCGAGGGAAGCGCGTCGGGCCACCCGTGCCCGCTACGCAAGGCCCTATTCGCCCCACAGCCCTAGAGAGAAACGGGCGGCCGACGACACGATGAGCCTTGCGGACCGGTTGATGGAGACGTTGGAGGACACATTGGCTACAGCCGACTAAAACCCCGGGTGCGCCGAGGGGATCGGCGCGACGGGAGGTTTGGGTCACCCAGCCGCGTGCGCGGACTCGGGTCGTCTGTCGGCCAAAGGGCCCTCATTCCCATGCTCGTCATGCTCGCCCCCCCTCTTGAGGAGGGTCGGACATGGCGAGCATGGGCAACCCTGGCGCGGCCCCATCACCGTCCTCTGGGAGTGACAGGTAGTACGCGCCCTCCGCACCAAAGCCCTTCCGCTGGCACTCCACTCTGAGGGACCGCCGGGCGCGCCTCAGCGCAGTCAGGCTGACACCGAACCCCTCCGCTTCGGCCTCCACCTCCTTGGTCGGCCGGGGGCCGGTCGAGAGCGCTGCAGCGAGGAACGACTCGGCGTCGTCCTGGACCGGCGACGACCGCTTTACAGGCTCGAACAGGTCGTCGGCCCGGAGTTCGACGGGCCCCTCCCACTCGACGACGCCGGCCCCGTGCTCCGGCGAGTCCACGATCCGGAAGGCGAGCGACGGGGCCCACCGGCTCACGTTGTTCTTGTGCGTCGCGAGGACCATCCTGCGCTCCCCCTGCGGGGCCGGGTCCGTCGGGTCCTCCGCGACGATGAGGCCGAACCGGGCGGCCCCGATGACGCCGATCGACCCCATCCCCCTGTAGATCGCCTTCGACCCGCCGGACTTGTTGAGGTGGCGGACGAGGAGGACGGCGAACCCGTGCCGCCGGGCGGCCTCCTGCAACGGGGCCAAGGCGGACCGGACGCTCGCGTCGTTGTGCGAGTCCACGGACCGCTCCAAGTGCGCCGAGAGCGGGTCGATCACGAGGAGCGTCGCCCCCATCTCAGCGCAGACCCCGGCCACGAGTTCGGTGTCCCGGGGGAGGACGACGGTACGGGGCCCTCCGGAGTCCTCGATCACGTCGAGCACTCGGACCTCGGTGAGGTCGGCCCCCGACGCCTCCAGCCGGGGCCGGATCGTGTCGGCCGGGTCGTCCTCGGCCGTGACGACGACGACGGCCCCGGGCGTCTCGCAGAGGTCGCCCTCCGGCCAGGGACGGCGCAGAGTGGCGGCGGCGGCGACGTAGGCGTAGAACGTGGACTTCCCGACGCCGGGGTCCCCGTCGAGCATCGTGATCTTTCCGATGGCGAGGCGGCCCCACCACATCCACTTGACCGGGACCGTCTCGACGTCCGACATGAGCGTGCCGTGAAGCGGGTCAGCCACCTCGGCGCTGGGAAGGAGTGGGTTGATGTTGTGGTCGTGCTGGTCGGACATTGGTGGTGTAGGCGTGCGGCGGGAGCGCGAGATGTCGAGTCCACCTCCCCCCGCGTTCTAGATGTGCGCGCCCGGCCCCGTGAAGGCCGGGCGCGCGCCTTGTCAGGCCGCGCGGCGAACCCGGCGGCTCTCGAGGAGGGCGTTCACGTCTTCCACCGAGTAGTAGACGGATTGGCCCACCTTCGAGTAGGGCAGCGTCCCGTCGGCCCGCCATCGGGCGAGGGTCGCTTTGCTCGTTTGCAGCGTCCTCTGCGCCTCCTTGTTCGTCAGCCAGCCGATGCCGGGGGCCTCGGACTCCAGTGGGGCGACGTTGAGCCGCTTGAGCGTGCGCTCGACGGCAACGGAGACCGCCTCGTCAAGGGCGGCGCGACTCGAAACGATGATGGTCTGGGTATCGGCGGGCATGAGTTCGGCGGAGAGCGATGCCGAATGATGCCCGCCTTGCCCGCCCGGCCGCCCGACACAACCTCAGTTCGTGTCGGGTCGGGTATTGTTGGGGTCAACCGACGGCGTCCCGACGCCAAGCCACGAGGCCGCTGTTAAGGCCAATTCCACCCACCCGGCCATCTCGGACGATGGGGTCCCCATTCCCTTCTTGCTTGCGCGCCTCGCCAAGTACCTCGGAATCGTCTCGTTGCCGAGGTCGCCCTCCGCTTCCCCCAATGCCTCAAGCAGTCGCTCCCCCAACTTGGGCACGCTCGTAGGCCACTCGGGCTCGGGAATCGGACTCACTCGGCCCTCCTCGTCCGTCGAGGTCATGACCTCGACCAGCGCCCGGAACCGCCGACGCTCTTCGGACTCAACCAGCTGAGGCCTGCCTCCCCGATTTCGATCCCGAACCCAGCGGGTGAACCGGACGGCGTCAGCTTCCTCTCCACGTAGCGCGCTTCCGCTGACGAATCGAGCCGCCGACAGCCGGAGCCAGAGCGCCCGACCGTCACCGAGACCGTCCTCGACCTCCCAGGACAGGCGGGCGAGCCCCCCAACGACCACCCAAGCCGCGCGGGGTGGGAAGCCGGCCGCTCCGAACAGCTTGTCGAGTGCCCGCTGCGGGAACGGGCCGCCCGCTGTGCTCTCGACCCAGCGCCTCCACCCCTCCACTACCGCAGCGGTCCAATGCCCCCGTCGCACGGACCGCCGTGCCCCGTCGAGCAAGGCGGGCACGTCGTCCGGGAGCGGGGACGAGCCCACGAGCCAATCGTGACCGGCTTCGACCGCTGTCCACTGGTTGATGACGATTGCCGATGCCCAAGCCGCCCTGAGAGCGCCCGCCGCTTGCTCTGCGGCCCGGCCGGTCCTCTCGGCCACCCACCCGAGTTCTCGGAGCAGAGCGGCTTCCATGGCTCCTAGGTCGGCCCAGCGACGCCTGTCCCCCCTTGGACCGAAGAAGGCCGCGGCGACGAGTTCGAACGCGTCCGTCGCGTCGGCCTCCCAGCCGTCCACCAACGGGACCGGGGCGTCAACCACGTCGCCGAGTGCGGTGGAAGGAGGCCATGGGAAGGGGCGAGGCCGGAAGAGGTCATCGACGCCGAGCACCCCCGGAGAGGCCGTCAAGAGCGTGACCTCCCCGAGAGCCCCGGTTCCATCTCCCGGGAGCCGGGCGACGACGCCGAACGCGTCCCCTCCACAGACGTCATTGAGCTTGCGCGCGACGTCGTACAGATCGGCAGCGCTCCACGCCTCACTCATCGACGCTCAGGTCGGGGCCCGGGCGTGGGTCGAACAGCCCGTCCATCTTCGCATCGACGAGTTCCCGGTCGAACGCAGCGAGGTACCGCTCGGTCACGGCGAGCCCGCTGTGGGCGAGCGCCTTCGAGATCGAGTAGACGTCCCAGCCCCTACGTCTGGCGAGGTCCGCGAACGAGTGCCGGGCGACGTGGAACGTGAGCCGACCGGACACCTCGGCCCGCCTGGCGATCTCCTTGAGGTACTTGTTGTGGAGCGCGTTCTGCGAGGCGACGGCGTTCAGCCGCCCCCTCGGCGTCGAGAGGTCGTAGCGATCGTCGGAGAGCATTGGGAAGAGGAACGCATCGGGCCCCTTCATCTCACCCGAGGCGTCCACGAGGTAGGCCCGGGCGATCCGCTCGGCCTGGGGGATGAGCCGGAGCGAGGCCCGCTTCCCCGTCTTGCTCATCGTGTACGTCAGGCGAAGCCGCTCGTCCTCCCCTTCCCGCTCCACCGTGAGGTCGTCAACGCGGAGCCCGGCCACGTCGGCAAACCGGACGCCGGCCGCGTAGAGCGCGAAGAGGAAGGCGTCGCGGACCCTGGCGATGAGCGGGGCGCCCTCCCCCGTCCCGCCGAGGTCGAGCCGCTCGATCCGCGCGAGTTCAGCCTCGGTCAGCTTGTGCCTGGCGGCCCGGCCTGCCTTTGGCGGCGAGTAGGCCACGAACGGGTCCGACTCGCGGGGGACCACGCCGTCGCGGACCATCCTGCGGTAGTGGGACCGGATGATGTTGAGGTTGCTCTGGGCCGTGGACGCCTTGTTCTTCTTCGTCTCGATGAGGTGGGCCTCGTACGACCGGAGGAAGGCCGGCGTGAGCGTGTCGTACGGGAGACGACCACCGGGCCCCGCCCCGTACTCCGCCAGCTTGTTGAGGACGGCGCTCTCCTTCTTGAACCGGGACACGTTCCCCCGACGCTCGACGCCGGCCAGGAACGCCCGCGCGTTCTCGAGGAAGCAGACGCCCTCCGGCCCGATCTCGGCGTGCACGACGGCCGCCTTGAGCGCCTCGGCCGTCACGGGCTCCCGCTCGGTCAGCAGCCGGAGCCGCTCGTCCTCGGCCTCCGCCAGCCGGCGGGCGACGAGCGCGTTGATCCGGTCGGCGTGGGGGTGCCCCTTCCGCACCTCCCATTTCCGGTCGTTCCAGAATCGGGGGTGAAGGTAGACTTTGAGCGAGGCGTAGAGCGTCCGCCGCGTGTCGGTGAACCGGAGCCAGAGCGGGTGGTGTCCGTCGGCGTTCGTCTTGTGGGGCCAGAGGACCGGCGTGACCTTCGCCACAGGGCAAGGGCTGAGGTAAGGGTTTCGACAGTATAGACTAGACTCAGCCGATATCCAACGAGTACCAGATCTCTATTCCGCGCCGGGACGGGCGTTTTTCGAGATCAGCCCGCGGGCGACCAATCTCGCTCGGTGATTCAGTCCTGGGCACTAAAGGGAGCGTCGGAGACGGCGCTCCCTTTTCTGTGTTCAGACACGCCCTGCAGCGCTTCCGGCCTGGACAGGGAACTGCCCCCCGGCGCCCTTGCACGAGGGCGGAAGGCGTTTCCAGACGGGGTCAGCCCCGCCGCCGCGACACGACGCGGCCGATCCGAACCGAAAGCGCGAGCGCCACGACCGTTAGCGCGGCGACGGCAAGTGCGATGGCGTACATAAGGCGGGAAGCGGAGGGCCTTCACGTTAGGTCCCCGATCGCGCCAGACGCCTCGGGGAATCCCACGACTCGACCCGGCCGAAGAGCCCTACGACACCTGCCTCGCACGGCCCACGGACGCCAAAGTCGAGCGCCCGTCCGCCAAGGCCTCCCGGAAGCGCCGGTTCCGCAACCTGGCGGTCGGCGTCAGACCGACCGACCACCACACGAGGCGGAAGGCATCCGCTCCGGTGACGGCGTCCACCATCGCATGGCGGGCGAGGTCGCTTCCGACGAGGACGCGGAGCCATACTGGAGGGCGATGGGGAGAAGCCTCGGGCGTACGGCGGGCCGAAGCAGCCGCACGCTGCACTGCGGAAAAGTCGATCGGAGACCGCTCGGGCGTCTCGGAGGAGAGCAGCGTGTCGTTCATGGGGACGTGGTGGGTTCGCCTCCAACCTGCGGACGCCGGGCCCGCCCGTCCCACAGCTGATCCCCGACGCCCCCCCTGCCCGAACCCTGACTCTCTCTATTTCCATCCCGCCCGGATGGCGGCGCGGGCGCCCCGGCTCAGGATCGCGAGGCGGACGCGGCGAGGAGGCCGGCTAGCGCCGCGGCGAAGCCGAGCAGGACCTCGGGGGCGAACACGTTGAGGACCACGGAAACCAGCGGGTGCGGTGGCGAAGCGAACGCGCCGGGCGCGCTCGCCCCGTCTACCGCCGAAAGGCGGCCGAGGTCGGCCTCCGACACGCGGCTTCACTCCTGTCCTACAGGCGAGGCGCCGACCGAGCCAACGCGGCGGCCGTTCGTCACGCACGCGCTCCGTCGCCGCTGGCAGAACCAGACGGAGCGCTATCGAGCGACCGTTACCTGGCGAACCACGACGCGGTCGCCGGCCGTGAGACGGACGACGTACAAGCCGGCCGGCACGTCGGCGAGGCTGAGCGCAACGCGGGCCTCGCCCGCTGGCCGGTCGCCGGCGTCAACGCGAGCGACCCGGCGCCCGAGAACGTCGAACACCTCGGTCGTCACCGTCGCGGGCGCGTCGAGGTGGACCGTGGCCGTGAGCGGGCCCGGCGTCGGGTTCGGGAACAGGCCCGACTCGAGCGCGGCCTCCACCGAGGCTGAGAGGGCCGGTCGGTTCGGCGCGCGGTAGGTCTGGGAGGCGTTCAGCGAGCCCCGCGACTCGTAGCGCGGGCCGTGCCAGCGGAAGTCCGCGTACTCGGCGCCGACGCCGATGAGCTGGATCGTCCGGAGGTAGGGCGTGGAGTTCGTCTCCTCGATCCCGACGTCCTCCGACGTGAGACCGGCGGCCGGGCCGAACTGGGGCGTCAGCGTCCCCTCGTACGAGAGGAACTGGACGACGGCGCCCTCATCGTCGACGAGGGCCATCCCCGAGGGGCCGCCGTTGCGGAGCGGCGGCGACGTGAACCAGACCGCGCCGAGGCCACCCTCGTCGTCGATCGCGCCGCCGAGGTCGAGCGTGAGGTACGGGCGCCCGATCGGGTTGTAGAACGTGACCGACCACCCGTCGAGGCTCAGGCCCGGCGTCCCGGCGATCTCGACGCCCTCGAGGTAGTCGTCGGCGCCGCGGTTGTCGTAGTGAAACTCGTTGATCCACGCGACGCCGGCGACCGGCACCGGGGCCTCGAACGTCTGCCCGAGGTTGGGCTGGCCAGGCGAGGCCGTCGCCGGCCCCGTCCACGCGAAGTCGGCGCCCGCCGAGCCCGTGCCGACCCGTTGGAGGCTGTTCCCTTCGACCGTGCCCCCCTCCTCCGCCACGCCGACGTCGACCGACGTCATCCCGGCGGCCGGGCCGTCGGCGGCTGTGAACACGCCCTCGTAGGAGAGGAACGCCTCGACGGCGCCCTCGGGATCGACCAGGGCGAACCCATCGGGGCCGCCGTTCTGGAGGCCGGGCGCGTCGACCGACGCCGTCCCGAACCCGTTCTGCTGGTCGGCGAGCGTGCCCGCCAGCGGGAGCGTGGCGTAGGTGGTTCCGCCGCTGCCGTTATAGAGGACGAGGCTCCACCCGTCGAGCGCCGCGCCCGCCGGGCCGGCCACCTCGATAAACTCGCCGTCGTCGGAGCCCGCGTCGTCGTAGTGGAACTCGTTGACCCAGATCCGGCCGTCGGGGTCGCCGGGATCACCGGGGTCGCCCGGGTCCCCCGGATCGCCGGGCGAGAGGTCGAAGGCGCGGCGGGCGAGCGTCGAGTCGAGAAGGAACGGGTTCGCGTGTCCCTGGTGGGTCGAGATCCACTCCGACCGGGCGTGCTCCTCGGCGCTCGTCGGGTCGGCATAGTGCCAGTCGATGAGGTCCTGCTTCATCGCGTCGAAGAACGCGTCGCCGCCGGCTGCCGCCACCTCCGAGGCGTAGATGGTGGCGAAGTAAAACGCCGAGCGCGCGGCGTCGCCCTTGTGGTCGTGGCGCGGCTCGAACTGCCCTGAGAACCCCGGCGTCGCGGGTTGCTGGTCGAGTTCGCTCCAGTCGTCTCGGCCCGTCGCCGGTGCCGAGGTCTGGACCTGCGTACCGAGGTACCAGCGGTCCGCGTCGGCGTCGACGACCTCCCCGAAGGGGTGGTTGCCCCGATCGGCGTTGACCTCAATCCGCGAGGGGTACAGGTTGTGCATGTTGCTCCGCGCCGGCTCCGACGAGGCCCCGTAGCTCTGCGGCCAGTTGTGCTCGGCGTTGATCCCCTTGCTGAACGCGTCCGAGGAGGGGTCCTGTCCCGGCGTGAGGACGACGCAGAACTGGGTGTAGACGCCGCAGAGCTGGCCGTCGGTGTCCTGCTCGTACTGGTAGAGCAGGTCGCGGGCGAGGTTGTAGCCGAGCGTCTGGTCCGGCGTGTAGTCGGCGCGGATGGCGGCGCGGAGGGCCGCGCCCGTGAGGCCGGGGTAGAGCGTCGTCTGGCTCTGGGCAAGCGCCGCGCCGGCGAAGACGGCGAAGAGGACGACGGGACGGAGAGCGCGCATCGAGGGGCGGGGGGAGTCGGCGCCAAGATCGAACGCGGGCGCGTCCGACGCACACCCCTCATGCAAAGGCCTTACGCCCCCGCCTCGGTCCCGCCCTCGACCGTCGTGGACGCGGACACGACGCCGCTGAGGGCGGGGTCGACGCCCGGAAGGGCGACCGCGAACGTCGTCCCCTCCCCTTCCTCGGTGTCGACCGAGAGCTCCCCGCCGTGCCCGTGGACGACGATCTCGTAGGCCAGCGACAGCCCGAGGCCGGTGCCCTCGCCCGTCGGCTTGGTGGTAAAGAACGGCTCGAAGATCCGGTCCCGCACGTCCGGCGGGATGCCGGTCCCGTTGTCGATGATCTCGACGCGGGCGCCCCCGTCGCCCCACGGCCGCGACGTGACGATCAGGCGCGGCGCGAAGTCGGGGGCCTCTACGGCCCGCGCCCGGAGCGCCTGGAGCGCGTTGTCGAGCAGGTTCAGGAACACGCGGCCCATCTCCTCGGGCACCATCACGACCTCGCCCACGGCGGGGTCGAGATCGGTCTGAATGTCGACGTTGAACCCGCTGTGCTCGGCCCGCATCCCGTGGTACGCCAGCCCGACGTACTCCCTGAGGAGGCTGTTGAGCGGGGCCGGCCGGCTGGGGCCCGGCGTGGCCCGGCTGTGGGCCAACATCGACCGGATGATCCCGTCGGCGCGGCGGCCGTGCTCGCGGATCTTGATGGCGTTCGAGCGGAGGTCGTCGAGGAGGTCGCCGGAGGTCTCGAGCGCCTGGGCCACGGTCTGTTGGTCGTCCTCCTGGATCTCCTGCTCGAAGTCGTCCAGGAGCTCGACGAGGAGCTGGGCGAAGTTGTTGACGAAGTTGAGCGGGTTCTTCAGCTCGTGGGCGACGCCGGCTGTGAGCTGGCCGAGGCTGGCCATCTTCTCCTGCTGGACGAGCTGCGTCTGCGCCTGCTCCAATCGCTTGAGAGATTTCGTGAGCTCGGTCGACTGCTGCTCCAGCTCCGAGCTCCGGGCCTCGAGCTGGCGGCCCCGTTGCTGAAGCCGGTCGCGAAGCCGCGACAGCCGAAGGGTCCCCCGGTACTGGGCCCGGCGCCCGGCGTAGAGCGCGGCGCTCATGGCCGTGCAAAGGAACGTCACGAGGACGAGGTACGACATCCGGCGGACGCCCTCGCCGGGGTCCGTGATCTCGCCCGCCTCGCCCAGCACCACGGCCGCGCCCGTGTGGAGGACCGTGATGATGACGCCGAGCGCGAGCGTCTGGACGGGCTGGAACGGGACGGTCCCGACCGTGAACAGGAGGAGCAGCGACAGCCACGCCGCGAGGAACTCGATGTCGTACCGCCCGACGTCGACGTACAAGAGGATGCCAGAGCCCGCCAGGACGTAGACGGCCAGGAGCCACCGGCTGATGTGGAGCCCCGGCCGGAACCGCGCCACCACGAGGAACACCGCCGCGATGGCGAACACGAACAGCTTCTCGGAGAGGGCGTCTCCCATCTGGACGGCCGTCCCCCTCACGCCGGCCCCCTCCAGCACCGACGTCACCGCCGCCGACGCGCCGACGCCCACGAGGGCTACGATCCCGAACAGCCCGGCCACCTTCATGCCTAGGACGGCCGCCCCGTCGAGGACGGCCCGGAACCCGGGGTCGCGCTCCGCACGCGACGGAGCGACGTAGCGCTCCCAGAGCACACGGAGGCGGACGGATGGGGACATCGGGGAGGGATGGAGCGCCCCTCCTACTCGGGATTCCGAGGATTGTCCCCGCCGCTGGGCCCCGCCCGCTCCCCGGGGTGCCGTGCTGGAGAGGGGCCGAGCCGTCCGCCGACGTTGGCCGAGCCGGAACTTTCCCGGCGGCCCCGTTGAATCCCCGCCCCGCCCCGCCCCGCCCCACCATCGACCTCCCCGGCCCCTCGCTCCCCGTCGACGCCGTCCTCCCCCGCCTCGTCGCCGTGCTCGCCGAGACGGACGCCGCCGTGCTCCAGGCACCGACCGGCGCTGGCAAGACCACGCGCGTCCCGCTCGCGCTCCTCCGGGCGGGCTGGCTCGGGGACCGGGGAATCTTGATGCTCGAGCCCCGGCGAATCGCAGCGCGCGCCTCGGCGCGGAGGCTGGCCTCGCAGCTCGGCGAGCGCGTGGGGGAAACGGTCGGGCTCCGCGTGCGGGGGGAAACGAAGGTCGGCCGCCAGACCCGGATCGAGGTCGTGACCGAAGGCGTGCTGACGCAGCGGCTGCTCCGCGACCCAGGCCTGGAGCAGGGCCGGACGGTCGGCGTCGTTGTGTTCGACGAGATCCACGAGCGGAGCCTGCAGAGCGACCTCGGCCTTGCCTTGTCCCTTCACGCACAAGGGCTTCTGCGGCCCGACCTCAAGCTGCTCGCCATGAGCGCGACGCTCGACGGCGAGCGGTTCGCGGCGCTCCTGGGCGGGGCCCCCACCGTGACGAGTGAGGGGCGGACGTTCCCCGTCGAGGCCCGCTACCTCGGCGCACCGCGGCCCGACGCCGGGGGAAGGCCCCCACGCATCGAAGACGCCGTTGCCGACGCCGTCCGCCGAGCGCTCGCGGATGAGCCGGGCAGCGTGCTCGCCTTCCTCCCGGGCTCGGGCGAGATCCGCCGGACCGCCGAGCGGCTGGACGGGACCGTGCCGCGCGGTGTCGCGATCGCCCCGCTCTACGGCGACCTCTCGTCGCGGGACCAGGACGCCGCGATTGCCCCCGCCCCGTCCGGCACGCGGAAGGTGGTGTTGGCGACGAGCATCGCCGAGACGAGCTTGACGATCGAGGGCGTCCGGGTTGTGGTGGACTCGGGGCTCGCCCGCCGGCCTCGGTTCGACCCGAGCGGCGGGATGAGCCGGCTGGAGACGGTCCGCGTGAGCCGCGCCGAGGCCGACCAGCGACTGGGGCGCGCGGGGCGCGTCGACCCCGGCGTCGGGTACCGGTTGTGGTCGGAGGTCGAGCACGCCGCGCTCCGCCCGTTCGCCCCGCCCGAGATCACCCAGGCCGACCTCGCCCCGCTCGCGCTCACGCTCGCTGCCTGGGGTGCCCACCCCGACGAGCTCCGCTGGCTCGATCCGCCGCCCGAGGCCGCCTTCGAGACCGCCCGCGAGCTCTTGCGCGAGCTCGACGCCCTCGACGCCGACGGCTCCCTGACCGCCCACGGTCGCGCCATGGCCGACCTCCCGATGCACCCGCGCCTCGCCCACCTCGCGCTGCGTGCCAGGGACCTGGGCCGCGCGGCGCTCGCCGCCGACCTCGTCGGGCTGCTGTCGGAGCGCGACCTGTTCCGCTATGCCGGCCGGCTGCCCGACGTGGACCTCCGGCTCCGCGTCGAGGCGATTCGTGGGGCGCGCGACCTCTCCCACCGCGGCGCCCGGCTCGACCGGGGCGCGCTCCACCGTGCCCGCCAAGAGGCCAGGCGGTGGAGGAGCGCGTGGCGGGCGACCGACGAGCCCGACGACCTCGACTGGGCCGGCCCGCTCCTCGCCCTCGCCTACCCCGACCGCCTCGGGCAGCGCGTGGCCGAGACGGCCGAGGGGGCGCGCTACCGCCTCCGCGAGGGCCGCGCGGTCCTCCTCGACCGCGACCAGCCGCTCGCCGACGCCCCGTTCCTCGCCGTCGGCGACCTGGACGACCGCCGCGGCGGCGCCCGCGTCTTTCTCGCGGCGCCGCTCCACGCCGACGACATCGAGGCGCTCTTCGCCGACCAGATCGTCAGCGACGAGTCGGTCCGGTGGGACGCCGAGGCGGGGCGGGTCGTGGCCCAGCGCGTCCGCAGGCTCGGCGCCGTCGTCCTGTCGGAGGCGCCGATCCGCAACCCGGCGCCGCACCTCGTGACGACCGGCTTGGTCGAGGGCGTCCGCCAGGCGGGCCTCGGCGCGCTCCCGTGGACGAAGGAGACGCGCCGGCTCCGCGACCGGATGGCCTTTCTCCACCACCACCTCGGCGACGACTGGCCCGACGTCTCGGACGCCGCGCTCCTCGACGGGCTGGAAACGTGGCTCGGCCCGTACCTCGCCGGCATGTCCCGGCTGTCGGACCTCAACCAGCTCGACCTCGGGATGGTGCTCCGCCAACTCGGCGGGTCCCGTTCCGAGCTCGACCGCCTCGCGCCGTCGCACCAGACGGTCCCCAGCGGCTCCGTCCGCCCACTCGACTACTCCGACCCCGACGCGCCGGTGCTCGCGGTCCGGCTCCAGGAGGTGTTCGGGCTCGAGGAAACCCCGCGCGTGCTTGGCGGGCGCGTGCCCGTGCTGATGCACCTTCTCAGCCCGGCCCAGCGGCCCGTCCAGGTCACGGCCGACCTCGCCTCGTTCTGGCGCGACGCGTACTTCGACGTGCGGAAGGACATGCGGGGCCGCTACCCGAAGCACCACTGGCCCGAGAACCCGCTCGACGCCACGCCCACCGCCCGCGCCAAGCGCCGCCGCTGACCTCGCCCGCCTCGGCGCCGAGGTGGACGGAGTCGATGTCGGGAGCGCCGCCGCCGGATCTTCGCGACATGCGCCTCCTCCCTCTTCTGCTCGTCCTGCTCGCCGCGCCGGCCCGGGCCAACATGGCGAACCCGGTCCAGCCCGGGACGCCGGCCGGCGAGCCCGCCGCCGCGCTCGACGGCCTCCGCGTGGCCCGCGAGCTCCTCACGCTCGACCTCCGCCCGCTCGACCGCGGGCGGCCGTTCGCCGTCGTCGAGGCGACGTACCGGATCGTCAACACGGGCGAGGGCCGCGCCGTCCCGCTCGACTTCGTCGCCCTCGGCGACGACGTCGACGGGGCCGAGGTCTGGGTCGACGAGCAGCCGGTCGCCGTCCGCCGACTCGACTCCCTGCGGGTCCCGTCGCTGTGGACGATCGCGACGAGCACGCCGGCCCTCGACGGCGACGCCCTCCCGTACGAGACCGACGCGGAGTTCGGCACGCCGACCGGCCTCCGATTCAGGGCGCCGATCCCGACCGGCCAGCACACCGTCCGCGTGCGGTACCGCGTTCGCCTCGGGTCGTACGACGCGGGCGACCACCCGAACCGCGTCTGGCAGCTCGCCTACAGCCTCGCCCCCGCCCGGCTGTGGGGCGGCTTCGGCCAGCTCGACGTGGCCGTGCTCGTTCCCGACGAGTGGGAGGCTGCCGCGTCGCTCCCGCTCCGGCGCACCGGCGGCCGGCTGGAGGGCCGCTTCCGCGGTGTCCCTGGCGATGTGCTGGCGGTCTCGGTCCGCGCCCCCGAGCCGGCCCTCCGCGTCCCGCTCCGGGTCGCGGGCGTCTTGACGGCACTCGTCGTCGTCGGCTTCTTCGGGTTCGTATCGGGCAAGCTGGCGAAGCGGTCGGGGCGCGGCGTGTGGTGGGCGCTACCCGGCGCCGCGCTCGGCGGGATCGTGGCCGGCGTCGCGCTCGTCGCCATCGTCGCCACGGCCGACGACCTCGGCGACTCGGGCGCGTACGGCTACGGCACCCTCCTCGGGCTGATGTTCGTCGGCGGCCCGCTCGCGATCCTCATCGGCGCCGCGCTCACCCAGACCGTCGCCGTGTGGACGCACCGGCGAACGGCGTCGGCTCCTCCGCCGTCCGACGAGCGCTACCGCCTCAACTGACTGCGTGTGGGAGGACGGGGTCTGGGAGTAGCGACCTCGGTAAGCGAAGCCCCCTCCCCCCCACACTCCCCACTCCCCCTTCGATGCGCGCCCTCCGCTTCCACCGCCACGGCCCGCCCGCCGAGGTCCTCCAGCTCGACGACGTCCCGACGCCCCAGCCCGGCCCCGGTGAGGTCCGCGTCCGCCTCACGCACCGGTCCGTCAACCCGGCCGACCTGTCGATGGTACGCGGGACGTACGGGCGCTCACGCGACCTGCCGGCCGTCGGCGGGAACGAGGGCGTCGGCGTGATCGACGCGGTGGGCGAGGGCGTCGAGGCGGGCCGCCTCGGGCAGCGCGTGGTCAAGCTCGGCGAGGCGCCGACGTGGCAGGAGGGGGTCGTCCTCCCGGCGGACCAGACGGTCCCCGTCCCGGACACGCTCCCGGACGAGGCGGCGGCCCAGCTGTTCGTCAACCCGCTCACGGCGTGGCTCCTCCACGACACCGTCGCGCTCCACGCCGGCGACGTGCTCGTGCAGACGGCCGGCGCCAGCGCCGTGGCCCGCGTCGCCGCCCAGCTGGCGGTCCGCCGCGGGGCGCACCCGGTCGCCGTCGTCCGCCGCGAGAGCCACCGCGAGCCGCTCGAGGCGATCGGCGCCCGCGTCGTGGTGGCGGAGGAGAACACGAAGGCAGCGCGGGCGGCGCTCCGGGAGGCCGTCGGGGAGGGCGGTGCGAAAGCCGTGTTCGACCCGGTCGCGGGCGCGACGGGCGCCCTCGCGACCTCGGCGTTGGCAGAGGGCGGGACGCACGTCGTCTACGGGGCGCTCGGCGGCGAGCCGCTGCCCGTCTCGCCGGCCGCGCTGATCTACCGCGACATCCGCGTGCGCGGCCTGTGGCGGACGCGGTGGGCGTCGCGCGCGAAACCAGCCGCGATCCGCGACGCGCTCTCAGCGCTGGCGGGCCTCGCCGTCGAGGGCGCCATCACGCTCCCCGTGGCCGGCTCCTTCGACCTCGGCGACGCCGCCGAGGCGGCCCGGGCCGCGACCTCCCACGGCCGCTGGGGCAAGGTGCTGCTGACGGGGTGAACGCGGGTTCAGAACTGGACCGTTCCGTCTCAGAGTACCAAGCGCCCCCTGATAAACGAAGTAACCGACATTATGCCCTCGGAGCCAAGATTGGGGCAACCGATCCCTGCGTGAAGTGACCACCCGCCCCTCGTACTTCAGCACCACCTGAAACTCAGCCGAGAACTCCTGCTTGATCTTCTTCAAGAGGACCCCTCGGCCTGAACAAGGTGGCTCTGGCGCCGACACGATCTCCGCCTCTTCCAGTACAGATCGTTTCAGAAGGAAAGAGAAAGAGGCTTCATTTGCGGTGATGGCCTCACAACAGACGATAGAAAATCTAATCGGCCAGGACTTCTAGGCGGATAGCAGCGACCGCCTCTGCCAGCCGGGCCTCGGCCTCGGCCGCCGTCGCGCCCGTCACGAGGACGTGCCCGACCTCCTGGCCCGTCCCCTCGCGGATGCCCACCATGTCCCCGGGACCGACGCGGAGCGCGACCGCCTCGACGCCCGGCATCGCGCGCGCGGCGCTGGCGCCCTCGGCCACCGCGACGGTCCCCGGCCCCGGGTGCAGCAGGCGGACGGCCGCGGCCTGGCCCGCCTCGGCCGGCATCCCGTGCGGCTCACCGAGGGCCACGCGGAAGACGGCCTCCCACGGGTCCGCGCCGTAGGCGTGGCGGATGAGCGGCATAAGGTGGCCGCCCGGCGGGCGCGCCGCCAGCTCGCCAAAGACGGGACCGCTCGGCGTCAGGAACACCTCGCAGTGCGTCATCCCGACCGTCACGCCGAGCGCGACCCGGGCCGCCCCGGCCAGTTCCCGGACCGCCTCGCGGTCGGCATCGGAGAGCGGGGCCGGGACGAGGCTCGACCACGCTGGCTCGAGGTACTGCGTCGGGCTCGTCCAGGCCGTCTCACCGTCGACCACGAGCGACTCGACGCTCATCTCGACGCCGTCGACGAACGACTCGGCCAGCCAGCCCAGGGGGAGCGTATCCGGCACGTCGGCCGCGGCGCGGATGATCCGGGTCCCCCGGCTCCCCGACCCGACGGCGGACTTCAGGACCAGCGGGAGCCCCAGCCGCTCAACGATCTCGGCACCGGTCAGGCCGTCCTCCGCCTCGACCACGTCCGCGCACGGGAGGCCGGCGGCGCGGGCGGCGCGCTTCATCGCCCGCTTGTCGCTGCACCGGCGGGCGGCCTCCGCCGACAGCCCGCCGAGGCCGAGGTGGACGGCGAGGTGCGCGGCCGGCGGCACCGACCGCTCCGTCAGCGGCACGACGGCCACGGGATCATGCCGGCGGAGCGCGTCGGCGACCGCCGCCCACGGCTCGGGCTCCGGGTCGAACGGGGCGACGACGACGCCCGCCAGCCGGGCCGCGGCTTTCGGGCCCGGCACTTTCTCGACGACGGCGACCACCGGGCGCCCCAGCCGCTCGGCCGCGTCGAGCGCGCCCGGTCGGAGCCCCACGGTGACCACGGGCCTCACGCCCCGCCTTGCACGACGGCCTCGACGTCCTCCGGGCGCTTGGGGATCGGCGGCCCGAGCACGCGGTGCCCGTCGTCGGTGATGAGCACGTCATCCTCGATCCGGACGCCGCCGAAGCCGACCCACTTTTTCGCCTCGTCGTAGTCGACGGCGTCGGTGTAGCGGCCTTCGGAATGCCAGAGGTCGATGAGCGTGGCGTTAAAGTAGAGGCCGGGCTCGACGGTCATCACGTAACCGGGGCGGAGCTCGCGCGCGAAGCGGAGGAACTTCGTCCCGAACTGGGCGCTCCGCATCGCCTCGTCGGCGTAGCCCACGCGGTCCTCGCCGAGCCCCTCGAGGTCGTGGACGTCGAGGCCGAGCGGGTGCCCGATGCCGTGGTGGAAAAACAGCGTGTGCGCGCCGTCGGCTACCAACTCGTCGACGTCGCCGCGGAGCAGCCCGAGGTCGACGAGGCCGGCGGCGAGGGTCTTCGAGGCGAGGTCGTGGAGGTCGCGGAACGACGCGCCCGGCGCGCACCCGCCGATGCACGCCTCCTGGGCCTCCAAGACGAGGTCGTAGATCGCCCGTTGGCGCTCCGAGAACGCCCCGCCGACCGGCGAGACGCGCGTGACGTCGGACGCGTAGCCGGAGTTCGGCGCGACGCACCCGGCGTCGTGGAGCAAGAGCTCGCCCTCCTCGAGGACGTGGCTTCCGGCCCGGTGATGCGGCACCTCGCCGCGCACGGTCACGATGGCCGGGAACGAGAGGTACGAGCCCCGCGACGTCGCGGCCGACTCGATCGCCGCGGCGACCTCGAACTCGGTCCGCCCCGGCTGGGCCATCCACATGGCCGTCCGGTGCATCTCGTCGGCGAGGCCGACGGCGTGCTCGATCTCGGCGATCTCCTGCGGCGTCTTGACGAGCCGCTGCGCGATCACGGCGTCCGTCAGCACGTCGGAGGGCGCGACCGCCTCGGGGGCCACGCCGAGGAGGCCGGCCAGCCGGCTCCGCTGGGCCGCGCGGTACGGCGGCAGCACGTGGACGACCCGACCCGCCTGCCGGGCCGCGGCGACCACGCCCGTGAGCGCATCCGGCGGCGCGGTGCTGGAGATCCCGGCGGCGGCGGCGCGCTCGGCCACGGACGGGCGCTCGCCGTCCCACACGCGGTCCTCGATGGTCGCCTCGCGGCCGTAGAACGTGGCCTCGCCGGAGTCGGCGTCGAGGGTGAGGGCGAGGCCGGGCGCGTCGGCGCCGGCGTAGTAGCGGAACGAGCCGTCCTGGCGGAAGGGGTAGGGGTTCGCCGCGTAGTTCATCGGCATGGTCTCGTTACCGAGGAGCACGATGAGCACGCCCGGGACGGCCTCGGCGAGGGCGGCGCGGCG
>Ga0310345_10001102_pt1 | contig 32012 bp, 28 predicted proteins | sample HC15DNA20500_MG_FD_204667 | JGI IMG/M metagenome (GOLD analysis project Ga0310345, IMG submission 204667) | Marine microbial communities from station ALOHA, North Pacific Subtropical Gyre - HC15-DNA-20-500_MG | ecosystem: Environmental > Aquatic > Marine > Oceanic | place: Pacific Ocean: North... | reverse complement strand
GCCCGCCTCCGCCTCCTTCAGCACCCCGATAATCTGCTCCTCCGAAAACCTCACACGCTTCATCATCTGTCCTTCCTTCAGGCCAGACTCTAATCGCTCGTGGAGGAAAATCAGGGGGTCACGTCAGTGCCCATCCGCCAAGGCCAGATCGCCATCATCCCCGTCCGCGACAAACCGCGCATGGCCTCCACCGGCTGGTCGAAATCCGCGATGCGTCACGGGGTAAGCACGGTGCTGTCAGGCGAACGCCAGACGCTGGGAGTCATCTTCCACGATGCGAGCTGAACCGCTTTAATAGAGCAGGAACGGCGCTCGCACGTCGCGCCACGCCGCTTCATCCGGCCCAGCCAGCGCTTCGAGATCGGCCGCTGTGCTTGCCGGATTATCAACCCACTCACGCAGCCCCGGCCCGCCGTTGATCACATCGATCGCCAGCTTATCGGTCACATACTCGTAGGGAAAATCGCGCCATAGCGGGTAGTCCGGGTAAAGCCGCCGGATCGCCTTGAACGCCAGCGCCTGCAGCCGCCACGGCCGAAACGCATGGTGGTCGTAGAACGCCCCCTCTGCATGGACCATCAGCGCATTGCACAGCTTGCCGACATGCTTGTGAAACGTGGGCTCGAACCAGCATTCCCGCAATGCACACCCAACCAGCCATTCCGGTGCAAAGGCCCACATTTCTGCCAGCAGCGCCTTGGCATCCACATCCGGCGCGCCAAACAGCACTTCGAGCGGCCGCGTCGTGCCGCGCCCTTCGGATACCGTCGCGCCCTCGATCATCACCGTGCCCGCATAGGCCCGCGCCATGTTGAGGCTCGCAGCATTGGGTGAGGGATTGATCCAGATGCGGCTCTCAGGCCAGCCGAAACCGCGGCCCTCCGGCTCCCAGCCCTCCATGGTCACAACTTGGTAGTCCACATCGAGTTCGAAGTGGTCGACGAACCAGCGGCCCATCTCACCCAGGGTCATCCCATGCCGCATCGGCATCGGCCCCGCGCCGACGAAGCTCTCCCATCCGGGGAGCAGCGTCGTGCCCTCCACCGGGCGCCCAGCGGGGTTGGGCCGGTCGAGCACCCAGACCGCCTTGCCGGTGCCGCTCGCCGCCTCAAGCAAGTAGAGCAGCGTGGTCACGAATGTGTAGATCCGGCAGCCAAGATCCTGCAAGTCGAACAGGAACACATCGGCGCTGTCCATCATCCGCGCCGTGGGCCGCCGCACTTCGCCGTAGAGGCTGAACACCGGGACCCCGAGCGCCGGATCGATGAAATCCTCGGTCTCGACCATGTTGTCCTGCTTGTCGCCGCGCAGGCCATGCTGCGGCCCGAACGCGGCGGTGAGCGTGATCCCCGGGCAGGCTGCCAAGGCATCCAGCGAGTGGACCAGCCCCTCCGTCACCGAGGCGGGATGGGCGACCAGAGCCACGCGCTTGCCCTCCAGCGGAGCACGCAGCGCCGGGTTGGCGAGGAGGCGATCGATACCGAATTTCATGGGCGAAGCGGTGCCGCAAGCCGCCCGGCGAAGCAAGCCGGATCATGGAAGTCCGGCCTCTCCGGCGGATGCGCGATGGCCCAATAGGACTTGTGCCCGCCTTCCTCCTCGATCACCGCCGTCAGACCATAGTCCCAAGGCAGCGGCGGAAGCGCGCTCGCCGGGATCGCGGCATCGAAGATCAGCACCGACTGGCCGCGCCGGGGCGTGCAGACCGGCGCGCGCTCCATCGCCCGCTCCGCCATGCCGGCGCGGTAGCCAGTGAAGTCATAGGCAGCCCAGCGTTCGGACGGGGAAAGGTTGAACTCCGCATACCCCTCACCGTCCTTCACGAAGAGCTCAAAGCACGTCGTCTGCCACAGCCCGTCCGTCCGCGCCCGCCCGGCAAACGGCGACAGGACCAGTCTCTGCGCCCCTTCCACCTTCCAGCGCAGCGTGAGCCAGTGTCTGTCCAGTCTGAGAATGCGAGCGCTGATGGCCCTTACCTCATGTGGCGGTGCAGACGGGTGAGGCAGCAAAGAAAAGGACGATCCTTCGACAAGCTCAGGACGGACGGAGTTTGGGACCAAGGCCCGCCCCTCCCCCGTCCATGCTGAGCTTGTCGAAGCACTGTCCTTCTTCTTCGCAAGGTCCGAAATCCGCGCCCAGTTCCCTCGGATCAGCGCCAGTTTCTTGGCCCGCGACCAGCCCTTCAGCCTGCGTTCTGCAGCCTTGGCCTCATCGCGCGTCGAAAACTCCTGCGACCAGACCAGTTCAACCGGCAAGTGGTCAGCTGTAAACCCGGCGACAGCTCCGGTCTTGTGTTGCGCTACACGACGTTCGAGATCGTCGGTGTGGCCGACATAGAAAGAGCCACCATGGCAGTGCAACATGTAAGCCCAGAAGCTCATGCAAGGTTGCTAAGATAAGGACGATCCTTCGACAAGCTCAGGACGGACGGAGTTTGGGGCCAAGGCCCGCCCCTCCCCCGTCCATGCTGAGCTTGTCGAAGCATTGTCCTCTATCTCGGCAGCCTCACGACAAGAGGGGCCAAAGATGAGCGAAGGGCTGTCTTTTTGCGCCGTGCGTGCTAGGCGCGCGCCCATCATGACGCAGTACACCTCTTCTCTTCTCCGCCTGCTCAGCGAGCGCGGCTATATCCACCAGCTCACCGATGCCGACGGCCTCGATGCGCTTGCGGCGAAGCAGATCGTGCCGGGCTATATCGGCTTCGATGCGACCGCGCCATCGCTGCACATCGGTAGCCTCGTGCAGATCATGATGCTGCGCCGCCTGCAGCAGACAGGGCACAAGCCGGTCGTACTGATGGGCGGCGGCACCACGCGGATCGGCGACCCGACCGGGCGCGACGAGAGCCGCAAGATGCTGTCGGACCAGACCATCGAGGATAACATCGCCTCGATCCGCCAGGTCTTCGCCCGCCTCCTGACCTTCGGCGATGGGCCGACCGACGCAGTCATGGTCAACAACCACGATTGGCTGGGCAAGCTCGGCTATATCGAGCTGCTGCAGGAAGTCGGCACGCACTTCACCGTCAACCGCATGCTCACCTTCGATTCGGTCAAGCTGCGGCTCGACCGCGAGCAGCCGATGACCTTCCTCGAATTCAACTACATGATCCTGCAGGGCTACGATTTCCGCCACCTCGCGCTGCATGACGGCGTGCGGCTGCAGATGGGCGGTTCGGACCAGTGGGGCAATATCGTCAACGGCATCGAGCTCGCGCGCCGCAAGGACGGGAACGAGGTCTACGGCCTCACCACCCCGCTGCTGACCACGGCGGATGGCGCGAAGATGGGCAAGACGGCGGCCGGCGCGGTGTGGCTCAATGAAGATGCGCTGCCCGCCTGGGACTTCTGGCAATACTGGCGCAATGTCGACGACCGCGACGTCGGCCGCTTCCTGCGCCTGTTTACCGATCTCCCGCTGGACGAGATCGCCCGCCTCGAATCGCTCGGCGGCAGCGAGATCAACGCGGCCAAGGTCGTGCTCGCCAACGAGGTCACCAAGCTTGTACGCGGGGCTGAAGCGGCGGCAGCTGCCGAGGCGACAGCGGCGGCCACATTCGCGGGTGGCGGTGTCGGGCAGGACTTGCCCTCGCTCGAGGTGGCGGACGGCAAAATCACGCTGATCGACGCGCTGGTTGGGCTCGGATTCGCCGGCAGCCGCGGCGAGGCCAAGCGCCTGATTGCAGGCGGCGGTGCGCGGGTTGAAGGTGAAGCAGTGACGGACGAAGGCTTCGTTATCGCCGTGGCAAGCGCCGAAGTCCGCGTTTCCTCGGGCAAGAAGAAACACGGCGTCCTGCGCCGCGCCTGATGCGGCGCTGCCCGGCACCGCTTTGCCGCTTTCCGGCAAGTCCTTGCCGGAAAGCGGCAAAGCGGTGCCGGGCCTTTACCAAATATCAGCCAATTGCCGCCAAAACTCTCTGTGCTTGCCCAGCACTAGGAGGACCCATGGCCAGCGGCGCACAGCTTTCCGTCACCGATCAGCGGCTTTCCACCCGCCATCCGGTAGACCTGCCCCTGATCGGCGAACACCGCCGCCTCGGGGACGTGATGCTGCATGTCATCAACATCTCGACCACCGGTTTCATGGTGAAGGGCGAAGTCGCACTGCAGCGCGGCGAACGCATCACCATCCGGTTGCAGCACATTGGCCGGATCGAGGCCTTCCTCGTCTGGAGCGACGGCACCCGTGCCGGATTCCAGTTCGAGCGCATCATTCGGGGTGACGATTTCCTGATGATGATCAAGGCGTTGCAACCCAATCCGAGGCTCCACCGCAGCCGTTGATGCAATGCAGCAACGGCCATGCGGCAAAGCGGCATTCTTTGTCGATTTACGCTTGTGATATTATATCATCACGCTAAAGCAGCGCCCGACAGTCCATAACGGGTGCACTCGATGTCCATGTCCAAGATTCTTGCCGGCACAGCTTTCGGCGCGCTGGCGTTTGCTTCCTTCACCCCCGCCATGGCCGCGACCGATGACTCGGCCGGTAGCACGACACAGCAGGCCTCGGCCCACGAACACAGCGGCGAGGTCAACACCGGGCAGCCCGACAATGCCGGGCACACGCCCATCGTCGTCACCGGTCGACTGATCTCGGGCGACCGCGATTCGATCGTCGCACCGGTGGTCATCAACGGCGATGAACTCGCCCGCCACGCCGCCGCGCAGATCGGCACCGTGCTGGCCCACCTCCCGGGCGTTTCCACCACCGGCTTCGCCCCCGGTGCTTCGCGTCCCGTCCTGCGCGGCTTCGATGGCCCGCGCGTGCAGATCCTGACCGACGGCATCGGCTCGCTCGACGCGTCTTCGGTCTCTGTCGACCACGGCGTCGCCATCGACTCGCTCAATGTCGAGCAGATCGACGTGCTCCACGGACCGGCGGTGCTGCTCTACGCGGCAGACCCGGCCGGCGGCGCCGTCAACGCGCTCGAGCGGCGCATCCCGCGGCGCATGCCGGACAAGCCGATCAGCGCCGAAGCTGTCGCAGGCTACGGCAGCGCAGCTGACTCGGTGAACCTTGCCGGCACGGTCGACGTCGCCCTAGCGCCGCGCCTCGCAGCCCACTTCGATGCCTCCTACAACCGCGCGAGCGATGTGAGGATCGGCGGCAATGTCGTGTCCGACGCGCTGCGCACGCGTTCGCTCGCCGAAGCAGCCGATCTGGCCGCCGGCGGTGATCAGGACGCGGCGGACATCCTGACCTCGCAGGTGAATGCGCGTGGACGCCTCGCCAATTCGTGGGCGCGCGGCACCACGGTCGGCGGCGGCCTCGCGTTCATCGACAGCGGCGGCTCGCTGGGTATCGCCGTGCAGCGCCTGACCAGCGACTACGGCATCCCGCTACGCCCTTCGACCGATCCCGAAGCCGTTTCGATCGCGCTCCGTCAGACCCGCGTCGATCTTCACGGCAGCGTCAATCTGGGCGGGTTCTTCGATCGCCTCGATTTCCGAGCGGCATTTGGCGACTACACCCACGCGGAAATCGTCGGCGGCGAGGCCGAGGCGCGCTTCTACAACAAGGGCATCGAATCGCGGCTGACCCTCACCCAGGCCAAGCGCGGCGGCTGGCGCGGCGAAAGCGGCATCCAGTTCGGCACCCGCAATTTCCGCATCGACGGCGAGCCGCTGGTCCCCAATTCGGTCACCGAGCGATTTGCCGTCTTCACGCGCCAGCAGCTCAGCCTCGGCACGTTCGATCTCGAAGGCAGCGGCCGCTTCGAACACGTTAGCATCGTGCCCAAGGAAGCGCAGAGCCGCAGCTTCAATCTCTTCGCCGCCGGTGCCGGTTTTGCCTGGCATCCGATCGAAAGCGTGACGCTGAGCGTTTCAGCAACGCACGGCGAGCGCGCACCGAGCCCCGAGGAACTCTACATCAACGGCGTGCACGAGGCGACCCAGTCCTACGAGCAGGGCAATCCGGCCTTCCGGATCGAACGCAGCAACACGCTCGAGATCGGCCTGCGCTACCACAGCGACCGCTTCGCCGGTGCCGTGACCGCCTATGCCACCAACTTCGACAACTTCATTGCCCCCGTGCCGACCGGAACCCGGATCGAGGACGTCCCGGCCTTCCAGTTCATCCAGGGTGATGCCCGCTTTCGCGGCATCGAAGCGGAAGGCGCGTGGAAGGCCGTACGCTGGGCCGATGGCAGCGCACTCTCGGTCGAAGGCGCGGTCGATTACGTCCATGCCCAGATCACCAATGTCGGGCCTGCCCCCCGCATCCCGCCCCTGCGCGTCCGTGGTGGCCTGAGCTACGAGGCCGAGCGGTTTGGCGCGAATGTGGAGGCGGTCTACAACGCCCGGCAGGACCGCGTCGCCTCCAACGAGAACCCGGTCGACGCCTTCACCCTGCTCAACGCCAGCGTCACCTGGCGGCCCGGTGGCAAGAACAGTCCGGCTTCGTTCATCCTCTCCGGTGACAACCTGCTCGATGTCAATGGCCGCCTTGCCACCTCGGAGACGCGGGACTTCGTTCCCATCGCCGGTCGCAATGTGCGGATCACGCTCTCACTGAAGATTTAAACCGCGCCTTAGTTTTGCTTGCTTGGCAAGGGCGCGCCGCGCTGCCATTCGGACGGCGTGACCTTGCCAGCAGACGAACCGCGCTCGCCGCTCGACATCCCGGACTACCGCCGCTTCTGGCTGGCGCGGTTCCTGTCGGTCTTCGCCACGACCGGGATGGTGGTGGTGCTGGGCTACCAGCTCTACGACGTGGCACGCAGCCAATATGGGATGAGCATCGGCACGGCGGCGTTTCAGCTGGGCCTGCTCGGCTTGGCGCAGTTCCTACCCGTGCTGCTGCTGACCCCGGTGGCGGGCCTGATCGCTGACCGGTACGACCGCCGCCTTGTCGCGGGCTCCGCCGTCGGGATCGATATGGTCGTCGCGCTTGTGCTGATGCTGGCAACCATTGCAGGCCACCTCAATCTGCCGCTGCTCTTCGCACTCGGCGCGCTGCACGGCACCGCGCGCGTGTTCATCGGGCCTGCCATGGCCTCGATCGCGCCGAACGTGGTGCCGGTGCGCCTCATGCCGCGCGCGGTGGCAATCAATTCGATGGCGTGGCAGACCGGCTCGGTCGGCGGACCCGCGATTGCCGGCCTGCTCTTCGCACAGGCCCCGGCGCTGCCCTATGCCATTTCGGTCGCGCTGCTGGGCCTTGCTACAATCTCGGTCTTCCGCATCCGCCCCCTTCCCCCGCCGGACGAGAACAAGCGCGCGCATCCGCTGTCACAGATCGTCGGCGGGCTGACCTTCGTGTGGCATGACCGCTTCCTGTTCGGCTGCGTGACGCTCGATCTCTTTGCGGTGCTGCTCGGCGGCGCGACGGCGCTCCTGCCGGTCTATGCCCGCGATATCCTGATGATCGGCGGGCATCACGTCGGCGCCAACGGCCTTGGCATCATGCGCGCAGCACCGGGTGTGGGCGCGGTCGTGGTCGCGCTGCTGCTGGCGCGGAGGCCCATCGAAAGCGGCGTTGGCGCGAAGATGCTGCTCGCGGTTGCCATCTATGGCGCGGCAACCATCGGCTTCGGACTCAGCCGCGACTACTTCTTCTCGCTCCTCATGCTGGCCTCGCTCGGCGCGGCGGACATGGTCTCGGTGTTCATCCGCAACACGCTGGTCCAGCTGCACACGCCTGACGGGGTGCGGGGCCGCGTCTCGGCGATTTCGGGCCTTGCGATCTCGGCCTCGAACGAACTGGGCGAAATGCAGTCGGGCGTGGCGGCGGCGCTGCTGGGCGCAACCGGCGCGGTTGTATTCGGCGGCGTCGGTGCGATAGTCATTACCGTGCTGTGGGCGGTCTGGTTCCCCGAACTCAGACTGGTCCGCACGTTTGCAGACAAGACACTTCACCAGAAGGAGCATGCGACATGAAGGCGGCCAATATTCTCGCCACGATCGGCAATACCCCGCACATTCGCCTCTCCCGCCTGTTTCCCGACCACGAGGTATGGGTGAAGAGCGAACGCACCAATCCCGGCGGCTCGATCAAGGACCGCATCGCCCTCGCGATGATCGAGGCCGCGGAGGCCGACGGCAGCCTCAAGCCCGGCGGCACCATCGTCGAGCCGACTTCGGGCAACACCGGCATCGGCCTTGCCATGGTCGCGGCGGTCAAGGGCTACAAGCTGATCTTGGTCATGCCCGAATCGATGTCGATCGAGCGGCGGCGGCTGATGCTCGCCTATGGTGCCACCTTCGACCTCACCCCGCGCGAGAAGGGCATGAAGGGCGCGATTGCCCGCGCGCTCGAGATCGTCGAGGAGACCCCCGGCGCCTGGATGGCCGCGCAGTTCGACAATCCGGCCAACGTCGCCGTCCACGTCCGCACGACCGCTGCGGAAATCCTCGCCGACTTCGCCGACGCCCCCATCGACGCGCTGATCACTGGCGTCGGCACCGGCGGGCACCTCACCGGCTGCGCCGAGATGCTCAAGGGCCACTGGCCCACGATGAAGGCATGGGCGGTCGAGCCGACGCTCTCGCCGGTCATTTCGGGCGGCCAGCCCGCGCCGCACCCGATCCAGGGCATCGGCGCCGGGTTCATCCCGGGCAACCTCCACACCCAGGCCATCGACGGCGCTATCCAGGTCGATCCGGCGGACGCCAAGGAATGGGCCCGCCGCGCTGCGCGCGAGGAAGGCATGCTGGTGGGCATCAGCTCCGGCGCCACGCTCGCCGCCATCGCCCAGAAGCTGCCGGACCTGCCCGCCGGCAGCCGTGTCCTCGGCTTCAACTACGACACCGGCGAGCGCTATCTCTCGGTGCCGGACTTCCTGCCGGAGTAAGCGCGTTGGAACATCTGGCCTATCAGGACGGTGATACGAAACTGACGGGGTGGCTTGCCCGCCCCGTCGGTACCCCGCGCGGCGCAGTGCTTGTTCTGCCGACGATCATGAACCCCAACGAGCCGATGGCGCGCCGCGCGCAGATGCTGGCGGATGCCGGCTTCCTCGCGCTGGTCGCCGATTTCTACGGCGAGCCGGTGCGCGATTTCGAGCATTCGATGGCGCTGGCGGGTGCACTCCGGGCCTCGGTCGATGGCTACCGCGCGCGGCTGCGGGCTGCCTTGTATACGCTGACCGGGCTACGGGAAGCGCAAGGGCTCAAGGCGGCCGCCATCGGCTATTGTATGGGCGGACAGGCCGCGATTGAACTCGCGCGCGACGGCGCGGACATCGTGCTCGCCGCCAGCTTCCACGGCATTCTGGACACCGGGCGTCCGGCCGCACCCGGCGCAGTCAAGGCGCGCATCCTGGCCTGCCACGGCGATGCCGATCCGCTCGTGCCCCGCTCGCAAGTCACCGCCTTCTGGGAGGAAATGGATGCCGCCGGGGCCAACTGGCACTTCCATGCCTACAGCGGCGTCAAGCACGGCTTCACCGATCCCGGCAGCGACGCGCGCGGCGTTCCCGCCATCGGCTACGACGCCAGCGCCGACCGCCAGAGCTGGGCCGCGCTGACGGGGCTGTTCGCCGAAGTGTTCTGAGTGCGCCTACCGCCAAAACCTGACGCATTTCCAAGTCGCGTCCTCCCCTCCCAACCCGCGGTCCCGAGCTTGTCGAAGGACTGTTCTTCTTGCGGCAGGCGCCGCGCCGGAAGAACAAGAGCAGTGCTTCGACAAGCTCAGCATGGACGGTTGGGGAGATGGGGGGTACGGGTCAGACGCTCCTTGGTCAGGCCGCGAACTGCTCCGCCGTCATGCTCATCACCGTCTCCGCACCCGCTTCCACTTCGTAGCGCAGCGCGCCCGCCTGCGGGGCAAAGCGCAGCGCCCAATGCTTGGCGCAGAGCAGCTTGGCCTCGTAGAACGCCCGGTCCACATTCATACCCGCGCCCTCGGTGCCCAGCGCCGCCGCCGAAACCTTCGCCATGCGCAGCCACATCAGGCCGAGCGAGACGACGCCGGTCAGCGTCATGTAGGCATAGGCGCCCGCGCCGATGGCGTTGGGATTGCTCATGCCGTTCTGCAGGAACCACATGGTCGCGGCCTTGAGGTGGCCGGTCGCCTTGGCCAGCCGTTCGGCGACGAGCTTGACCGTCTCGTCAGCGCTTTCCTCGGCGCACTCGGCATCGATCACTGCGAACAGCCGCTGGATCGCGCGGCCACCGTTCTGCGCGAGCTTGCGGCCGACGAGGTCCATCGCCTGCACGCCGTTGGCTCCTTCGTAGATCATCGCAATGCGCGCATCGCGGACGAACTGGTCCATGCCGTTCTCGGCGATGTAGCCGTGCCCGCCCCAGACCTGCTGCATGTCGGTCGCGGTCTTGTAGCCCATGTCGGTGCCGTAGCCCTTGATCACGGGGGTGAGCAGGCTGATGAGGTCGTCCGCCGCCTGCCGCTCTTCTTCCGTCGCGGCCTTGTGGCTGAGATCGACCTGCAGCGCCCCCCACAGGCACAGCGCGCGCATACCGCCGATGAACATCTTGGCGTCCATCAGCATGCGCCGCACATCGGGATGGACGAGCAGCGGATCGGCCTTCTGCTGCGGCTCCGACGGCCCCGTCAGCGCGCGGCCCTGGCGGCGCTCCTGCGCATAGAGGAGCGCGTTCTGGTACGAAGCCTCCGCCTGCGCGAGGCCCTGGATGCCGACGCCGAGCCGCGCCGCGTTCATCATGATGAACATCGCGGCGAGGCCCTTGTTCTCCTCGCCGACCAGCCAGCCCTTCGCGCCATCGTAGTTCATCACGCAGGTCGCGTTGCCGTGGATGCCCATCTTGTGCTCGATCGAGCCGACCGAGACGGCGTTGCGATCCCCCAGCGATCCGTCCGCGTTCACGAGGAACTTGGGCACGATGAACAGCGAGATGCCCTTCGACGATTCGGGCGCGCCCGGGGTCTTCGCCAGCACGAGGTGGATGATGTTCTCGCACAGGTCATGGTCGCCCGCCGAGATGAAGATCTTCGTGCCGGTGATGCTGTAGGAGCCATCGGCCTGCGGTTCGGCGCGGGTGCGGATGAGGCCGAGGTCGGTGCCGCAGTGCGGCTCGGTCAGGTTCATGGTGCCGAGCCATTCGCCGCTGACCATCCTGGGCAGATAGGTCGCCTGCTGCTCGGGCGAACCCTTCGACGAAATCGCCGAGATCGCGCCGTTGGCAAGGCCCGGATACATCGCGAAGGCCTGGTTGGCGCTGGCGAGGTATTCCTCCATCACGAAGCCGATCACGTGCGGCAGCCCCTGCCCGCCGTAGACTTCAGGCGCGGCCAGCGTGCCCCAGCCTGCCTCGACATAGCGCGCATAGGCTTCCTTGAAGCCCTTGGGCGTCGTCACGCTGCCATCGGCATGGCGGGTGCAGCCTTCCTGATCGCCCGAGAGGTTGAGCGGCGCGACGACCTCGTTCACGAAGCGCCCGGCTTCCTCGATCACGCTGTCGGTCAGATCACGCGTCGCCGCCGCGAAGCCCGGCAGGTGCCCGTACTGCTCCAGATCGAGCACTTCGTTGACGACAAAACGGGTGTCGCGGGTCGGCGCCTGGAAAACGGGCATGGAAGTGGTCCTCTCTGGTCTTATTCCGGATCGACGTGCCGGCCTTCAAGCTTCTCGCGCTCGATCAGCAGCGCGACGAAACTGGTCAGCTCGGCAATCGTCGCGTTTATATCGGCCTGCTGGCGCTTGAGGTTACCGATCCGCTCGCGGCACTTGTCGATTGTGACGCGGCGCTGCTTCGCGCGGCCGTCGCCGAGATCGTAGAGATCGATCATGTCGCGGATTTCGGAGAGGCTGAAGCCCACGTTCTTGGCGCGCATGATCCACGCCAGCCGGGCGCGGTCGCGCTTCGAATAGATGCGGGCAAGGCCGACGCGGGTCGGCGCGATGAGGCCCTCGTCCTCGTAGAAGCGCAGCGCGCGCGCGGTCACGCCGAACTCGCTGGAGAGGTCGGAGATCGTGAACTGCTCGCGCGACAGGGCATCGGGCTGATGCAGATGGCCGGTATGATCGCCGCTGCGAGCCGGGCGAACCGCCGCAGGTGCCCGTTCCGGGCTGGACGTAAGGGGACGCGAGGACATGGCGCGAGACCTAACTACCCTTTACGTAAGCGTCAACCGCCGATCCGCTCCAGTCCCCCTTCCTCGGTGATGCGGCGGTAGAAACAGGATGGCGCCATGGTGTGGCAGGCCGGCCCCGCCGCCTCGACACGCAGCTCAAGCGCATCCTGATCGCAATCGACGCGGATCTCGATCACCTTGAGCACATGGCCCGAGCTTTCGCCCTTCATCCACAGCCGCCCGCGCGAGCGCGAATGGAAATGCGCAAGGCCGGTCTCGCGCGTGCGGGCGATCGCTTCGGCATCCATGTGCGCCAGCATGAGCAGCGCGCCGGTTGTGTGTTCGACCGCGACAGCGGTGACGAGTCCGGCAGAATCGAAGCGCGGCATGAACACCGTGCCCTGCTCGCGAAGTTCGGTTTCGGGAGATTGCTTGGAAATGGGACTGGCCTTTCGCTTCAGGCACCCGATCAGGTGTCATTTTGTTGCAGGATAACCACATGCCCCTGCCAAAATCCATGGGGCGAGAACAACATGCTTTAACCTCGCCCCGCAATCGCGGATGTATACGACGTGGTTTGAGGGAACCACATCCGCGGATCGGACGAACGTCCGGACGCACGCATACGGGCCAGAGTTCAGGGTTTAAATCATATGGGGCCGATGGCCGCGCCGCTCCCCTTGAATGGGCCGGGCAGCGCAGCCGGAGGTCAAAAGCTCAGGGATTTCGGCAGGAGTTATCCGCCGTCACATGCCAGCGGAAGCTGGGGCCAGCGAGGGGCAGGCCGTGATGGAGTGGTTCCTGGACCGATCAGGTATCGTCACGGGAACGCCCGGAGGTAACGCTCCGGGCGTTTCGTGTTTCAGGCTTTGGATTTCTCAGGCAGCAAGCGGCGCGTCCTCACGGCCAGCCTGATCGAGCGCTTCATCGAGCACCCGCGCAAAGCAGGCGATGCGCACTTCGCCCGCCCCGGCCTTGCGCAGCGCCGCGAGACAGGCATCGGTGGTCGCGCCGCTCGTCATCACATCGTCGACCAGCAGCACCTTTGCGCCTTTCAGCCGTTCGGCCCGGCGCGGATGGGCCGTTATCGCGCCGCGCAGCGCCTCGGCCCGCGCGCGCTTGCCGAGGCCGCCGAGCGAAGGCGTCCGCTTGCGCCGCTCCAATCCGTCCACGACCAGCGGCTGCTTGATCGTCTTGGCGATCCGCTCCGCCAGCAGCGCGGATTGATTGAACCCGCGCTCCCACAGCCGCCAGCGGTGGAGCGGCACCGGCACGACCAGCCATTCACCCTCCAGATCGGGCAGGCGGCGCACCATCAGGCGCGTCAGGAGGTCCGCCAGCGCGATCCGCTTGCCGCGCTTGAACGCCAGCACCAGCTCGCGCGAGGCATCGTTGTAGAGCGTCGCTGCCGCGATCCCGGCATGGCGCGGAGGCTCTGCCATGCAGGGCGCGCACTGGACCTCGCCGGAGCGTACCATGCTGTCCGCCAAGGGCCGCTGGCACGTGGTGCAGGCGGGCTCTCCGGGGACGGCAAGCTTGGTCCAGCAGGCGGCGCAGAGCCCACCCTGCTGCGCCAGCGCATCGCCGCACAGCGGGCAGCGCGGCGGAAATACCAGATCGATCACCGGGGTCAGGAACGCGAGGCTCGCCATTGTGCGAAGTCTCTGCCCCAAGGCCGGGATTCGCAAGAGGGACTTGGCAAGCGCCGCGCCGCGCGGCAGGGGCGTGGGCGATGGCCAGCCCCCCTCCCCCCACCATCTTCGCCCCCGCCCGCCGCCGCGCGATGCGGACCCGGATGCGCCTGCTGGAGCGCCGCACTGATGCGCCCCGGTTCCTGGCCGAGGACATGGCCGAGGACGTGCTCGACCGCCTCGCCTTCCTGCGCCATCAGCCGCAGCGGGCGCTAGTGGTGGGCGATGCGTCGGGGCTGCTGGCCGAGGCGTTGACAGCACAAGGCTGCACGGTTGTCCGCGCCGATCCTGCCCCGGTCGCGGGTGAACTTGGCATCGACGAGGAACAGCCCCTTCCCGAGCAGGGCTTCGACCTCATCGCCCAGCTTGGCACGCTCGCCACCGTGAACGACCTGCCCGGCGCCATGCTCCATATCCGCCGCGCGCTGGCGCCCGATGGCCTTGCCGTGATGAGCCTGTGCGGCGCCGGCAGCGTCCCGTCACTGCGGCAGATCATGACGGAAACCGACGGCGACCGGCCTGCCGCGCGGATCCACCCGCAAGTCGATGTCCGCGCTGGCGGAGACCTCCTCCAGCGCTGCGGCTTTGCCGAACCGATGAGCGACAGCCGCATGCTCGATGTGCGCTATTCCAGCCTGCGCCGACTGGTCGCCGATCTGCGCGCCCAAGGTCTCGGCAATTGCCTCGCCCGCCCGGGGCCATTGCTGGGCAAAGCGGGCCTCGCGCGGGCCGAAGCGGCGTTTGCGGCCATGGCAGACGGCGAAGGGCGCGTCACCGAACGCTTCGCGATCCTGACCATGAGCGGCTGGAACAAGGCGCTCCGGCCGCCGAAGTTCTAGCGCCTCAGCCCAACGCCGCCTGCGCCGCCGCCAGACGGGCAATCGGCACGCGGTAGGGGCTCGCCGAGACGTAATCGAGGCCAACCTTTTCGCAGAACGCGATCGAGGCCGGATCGCCGCCGTGCTCACCGCAGATGCCGAGCTTGATGTCCGGCCGCGTCTCGCGCCCGCGCACCGCCGCCATCTCGACCAGCTGGCCGACACCTTCGATATCGAGGCTGACGAACGGGTCGCGCGGATAGATGCCCTGCTCGACGTAGGGCCCGAGGAAGCGCGCGGCATCGTCGCGGCTGACGCCGAGCGTGGTCTGCGTCAGGTCATTGGTGCCGAACGAGAAGAACCGGGCTTCCTCGGCAATCTCGCCCGCCATCAGCGCGGCGCGCGGCAATTCGATCATCGTGCCGACGAGGTACTCGAGGGTGCGGCCCTTCTCGGCGAACACGGCCTCGGCGGCGCGATCCACCAGACCGCGCAGGATGAGCAGTTCTCGCCGAGTGGCGACCAGCGGGATCATCACTTCGGGAACAACCGCCTCGCCCGATTTCTCGGCGACATCGCAGGCCGCCTCGAAGATCGCACGGGCCTGCATCTCGTAGATTTCGGGGAACGTAATGCCAAGACGGCAGCCACGGTGGCCGAGCATCGGATTGAACTCGTGAAGCTCGCCCGCCCGGCGCTTGAGGTGATCGATGCCGAGCCCGGTCGCTTCGGACAGCTCGACGAACTCCAGTTCGCCATGCGGCAGGAATTCGTGGAGCGGCGGATCGAGCAGGCGGATGGTGACGGGCAGACCCGCCATCACTTCGAAGATCGCGGTGAAATCCGCGCGCTGTTCGGGCAGGAGCTGATCCAGCGCGCGGCGGCGGGTGGCCTCGTCCTCGGCCAGAATCATCTGGCGGACCAGCGAGATACGGCCCGCATCGAAGAACATGTGTTCGGTGCGGCAGAGGCCCACGCCCTCGGCGCCGAACTGGCGCGCGACCTGGCAATCGAGCGGGGTCTCGGCGTTGGCGCGCACTTTCATGCGGCGGTGGCTGTCCGCCCAGTCCATCAGCACGGCAAAATCGCCGACGAGTTCGGGTTCGACCATAGGCACCGCGCCGGCCATCACATCGCCGTTCGAGCCGTCGAGCGTGATGACCTCGCCTTCCTTCACCTCGCGCGTGCCCATGCGCGCGGTGCGGGTGGCCATGTCGATTGAGAGGCCCGAGGCGCCGGAGACGCAAGGACGCCCCATGCCGCGCGCGACCACGGCGGCGTGGCTGGTCATCCCGCCGCGCGCGGTGAGCACGCCCTTGGCGGCGTGCATGCCGTGGATGTCTTCGGGGCTGGTCTCGACGCGAACGAGGATGACATCGTCGCCCATCTGCGCGCGGTGCTCGGCGCTGTCGGCATCGAACACGACAATGCCGGTCGCCGCACCGGGCGAGGCGGGCAGGCCGCGGGTGAGCACGTCGCGCGGCGCGCTGGGATCAAGCGTCGGGTGCAGGAGCTGGTCGAGCGCCATCGGATCGACCCGCTTCACCGCAGTGGCCTCATCGATCAGGCCCTCGCGCGCCATATCCACCGCCATCTTGAGCGCGGCCTTGGCGGTGCGCTTGCCCGAGCGGGTCTGCAGCATCCACAGCTTGCCCTGCTCGACGGTGAATTCGATGTCCTGCATGTCCTTGTAGTGGGCTTCGAGCAGGTCGAACACGCGCGCGAGTTCGCCGTAGGCCTCGGGCATCGCCTCTTCCATCGAAAGCGGCTTGGCCCCGGCCCGCTCACGCGCGGCCTTGGTCAGGTACTGCGGGGTGCGGATGCCGGCGACGACGTCCTCGCCCTGCGCGTTGACGAGGTATTCGCCGTAGTAGGCGCGCTCGCCGGTCGCGGGATCGCGGGTGAACGCGACGCCGGTGGCCGAGGTTTCGCCCATGTTGCCGAACACCATCGCCTGCACGTTGACCGCGGTGCCCCAATCATGCGGGATCGAATTGAGGCGGCGATAGACCTTGGCGCGGTCGCTCTCCCACGAATCGAACACGGCGCCGATCGCGCCCCAGAGCTGTTCGTGCACGTCCTGCGGGAACGGGCGGCCGAGTTCCTCTTCGACAATCGCCTTGTATTCGCCGACAAGCGCCTGCCAATGCTCCGCGCCCATCTCGACATCGGCGAAGAAGCCGTTGTCTTCCTTGGCGATCTCGAGCGCATCCTCGAAGCGGTGGTGATCGAGGCCGAGCACCACGTCCGAATACATCTGGATGAAGCGGCGGTAGCTGTCCCACGCGAAGCGCGCGTCGCCTGACCCGGCGGCGAGGCCTTCGACGGTCGTGTCGTTGAGGCCAAGGTTGAGCACGGTATCCATCATGCCCGGCATCGAGACGCGCGCGCCCGAGCGGACCGAGACGAGCAGCGGATTGGCCGGATCGCCGAAGTTGCGGCCGGTGGCCTGCTCGATATGGGCAACGCCGCCCGCAACGCCTGCGCGCAGGCTGTCATCGAACTGCTTGCCTGCGGCGTTGTAGGCCGTGCAGACTTCGGTGCTGATGGTGAAGCCCGGAGGGACCGGCAGGCCGATGCCAGCCATCTCGGCAAGGTTCGCGCCCTTGCCGCCGGTGATGGTCCTGTCACGCGAGCGCGGATCGCTGTTCGTTGCACCGCCGCCGAAATGGAATACGTATGCGCTCATAAGACCAAGCGGCTCCCTGCGAATGTGCCTGTGTCCGGGTTTTTCCCGGATTCGTGATGAATGGATGGGCTGCCTTAGCCCTCTATACGCGAAAAGTCCGCAACTTTGTGCACTGCAGCACGGAAGCGGTCAAGCAGTCCGAGCCGCCCTTCCCGTTTGGCCGGGTCCGCATCGTTGACGGTAACGCTCTCAAAGAACGCGTCGATCGGCGCGCGCAAAGTGGCAAGCGCGGCCATGGCGGCAGTGAAATCTTCCGCCGCAACAGCCGCTTCGGCCTGCGGACCGGCTGCCGCAAGGGCATCGACAAGCGCCTGTTCGGCCGGTTCGCGGGTATAGCTGCATTCGGGGTGGACAAATTGTGCCGCAACGCCGCGCAGTTCGGGATCGTCGACCAGCGCAAGCGGATCCTCTTCCCCTGTCTGCGGAACGGCTGCCGTTTCGGCGCTGTAGCCTTCCTTCTTGAGGATATTGGCAGCGCGCTTGTACCCGGCGATGAGGTTCACGCCGTCCTCGGTGCCGACAAAGGCCTGCAGCGCATGGACGCGGGCGAGCAGGCGGACGAGATCGTCCTCACCGCCGAGCGCGAACACCGCATCGATGAGATCGTGGCGCACACCGGCCTCGCGCTGCTGGACCTTGAGGCGGTCGGCAAAGAAGGCGACGAGCGCCGCGGGCGTCTTGCCGACAACCTCGGGAGCGGAACGCAGGAACTCGAGCGCAAGTTCCGAATAGGGCTCGAGCTTGATCTCGAAATCGCCCAACTCGGCGGTGAAATCGGCGATGCGGGCGGCAAATTCGTCCGAGGGCAGCGAGGGGTGCGGCTGCAGCTTGCCGATCTTCTCGATGTAGACGGCGAAGTTGACGTCCCCCGCCACGGCGCGATCGAGCACCGAGGCGAACACGCTGGCGATGGCCCCCCGCAGCACGGTGGTGAGATTGCAGCGCACTTTTCCGGCGAGCAGGATCTGGATCACGCCGAGCGCGGCGCGGCGCAGCGCGAAGGGGTCCTTGGAGCCGGTCGGCTTCTCGTCGATGGCGAAGAACCCGGCCAGCGTATCCAGCTTGTCCGCCAGCGCCACCGCCACCGTCACCGGCGCGGTGGGAACGTCGTCGCCCTGCCCGACCGGCTTGTAGTGATCGCGGATCGCATCGGCGACGGCATCGGGCAGGCCCTCGGCACGCGCGTAGTAGCCGCCCATCAGGCCCTGCAGTTCGGGGAATTCGCCGACCATTTCGGTGACGAGATCGGCCTTGCACAGCCGCGCGGCGAGTTCGGCCTGCTCAGCGAGCAAAGCCCTCCCCCGGTCGGGGGAGGGTTGGGTGGGGGTGCGCTGCGCCTGCGAGGGGGGAGCCCCCTCCCCCGACCCCTCCCCAACGGGGAGGGGCGAAGCAGTGACGATGCCTTCCTCCACCAGCCAGCGGGCGAGCTTTGCCACCCGCTCCACCTTGTCGGCCACGGTGCCCAACTTTTCGTGGAAGGTGATGCGCGCGAGCTTTTCCGCGTGGACGGACAGCGGCGTCTTCTTGTCCTGCTCCCAGAAGAAGCGGGCATCGCTGAGGCGCGCGGCGAGGACCTTGCGGTTGCCCGCGACGATCATCGCGCCGCCGTCCCTGGCGACGATATTGGCGGTGCAGACGAAGGCGTTGGCGAGCGCCCCTCCACCACCCTGCGGGCGGTCCCCCTCCCCGTTCCGGGGAGGTTCCTGGCAGATGAAGTACTTCTGGTTCACGCGCGCGGTGAGCTGGATCACTTCGGGCGGGACTTCGAGGAAGGCTTCGTCAAACCGGCCGAGCAGGGGCACCGGCCATTCGGTGAGGCCCGCGTTCTCGATGACGAGGCCTTCGTCCTCGACCAGCACGAGGCCGGCATCGGCAGCGGCCTTCTTGGCGCCTTTGCGGACGATGCCTTCGCGCTCCGCATGGTCGACGATCACATACGCATTGCGCAGCTTGGCGGCGTAGTCGTCCACGCCGTCGATCTGGATTTCGCCGCTGTGGTGGAAGCGGTGGCCCATCGTGGTGCGGCCCGAGCGGATACCACCAATCTCGCAATCGACAACTTCGCCGCCAAGCAGCGCGATTATGCCCGACAGCGGGCGCACCCAGCGCAGGCTCTCCGGCTGTAGGCTCGCCGCACCCCAGCGCTGCGACTTGGGCCAGGGGAAGGCGCGGATGATCGCGGGGATCGCTTCGGCCAGCACATCGGCAGCCGCGCGGCCGGGCTTTTCGACCACGGCGAACCACACGCCGTCGCGCTCGGTCAGCTGGTCCTTGGTGAGGCCCGTCTTGCGCAGGAAGCCTTCGAGCGCCTGTTCGGGCGCGGATGTGCGCGGGCCCTTGGTTTCCTCGCTCACCGCTTGGGTAGCGAGCGGCAGGTCCCTCGCGATCAACGTCAGGCGGCGCGGGGTGGACCACACCGTCAGCGCGCCGACGGCAAGCCCTGCGGCCTCCATCTCGCGGCGGAACAGCTTTTCGAGATCAGCGCGCGCGCCGGCCTGCATCCGCGCCGGGATTTCTTCCGAGCGCAGTTCGAGAAGGAAGTCGGCGGCCGCGCCTGGTGTCTCGACTTCGCTCGACACGAACGGGGTGGGTTCGGTGCTCATGCCGTCCACCCCGGGAACTTCGCTTCCCATTCGGGGCGGTACTTCTCCATGTAGCCCTCGCAGCTGCCGCGCGCCAGATCGCGCACCCGGCCCATATAGCTCGCGCGTTCCTGCACCGAGATCACGCCACGCGCCTGGAGCAGGTTGAACAAGTGGCTCGCCTCGATCGCCTGCTCGTAGGCGGCGATGGGCACCTTGGCCTCCAGCGCCTTGCGGCATTCGGCCTCGGCGCGGCGGAAGCCTTCGAACAGCGTCTCGGTGTCCGCCACCTCGAAGTTCCACGTCGACATCTGGCGCTCGTTCTCGAGGAACACGTCGCCGTAACTCACGCCGTGGTTGTTGAAACGGAGGTCGTAGACGTTGTCGACGCCCTGGATATACATCGCGAGGCGTTCGAGGCCGTAGGTGAGCTCGCCCGCGACGGGCTTGCAATCGAAGCCGCCCATCTGCTGGAAATAGGTGAACTGGGTGACTTCCATGCCGTCGCACCAGACTTCCCAGCCCAGCCCCCAGGCGCCCAGTGTGGGCGACTCCCAGTCATCTTCCACGAAGCGGATATCATGCAGCAGCGGATCGATGCCGATCGCGGCGAGGCTGCCGAGATAGAGCGCCTGCAGGTCCGGCGGGCTCGGCTTCATGATCACCTGATACTGGTAATAGTGCTGCAGGCGGTTCGGGTTCTCGCCATAGCGGCCGTCGGTCGGGCGGCGGCTCGGCTGGACATAGGCCGCGTTCCAAGGCTCGGGCCCGAGCGAACGCAAGGTCGTCGCCGGGTGGAACGTGCCCGCGCCCATGCGCATGTCATAGGGCTGCAGGATCAGGCAGCCCTTCGCGCCCCAATAGGCGTGGAGCGCAAGGATCATGTCCTGCACACTCAAGGGAGCGGCGGCGGTATCGGTGGTGTCAGCCATGGCCCGGGCGCTTTGGCCGATTGCATGCGGCAAATCAACCGGCAGGCGGGGCCGGAACGGCGGGTTCTTGCACACCTCGCGCGCTTCGTTCATCCCCTTGAGGCGATGACGCGCCTGACATTCCCCCTCACCCGGCTGCTTGCGGCCTTCCTGCTGATCACGCTCGCATCCTGCGGTTCGGCCAAGCCGCCGCCGGACGAACCCGCCAAAGTCGCGCTCTGGGCAATCTCGGACAACACGGGGGTTCACGGCTGGCTGCTCGGCACCGTCCATTCGCTGCCGCGCGGGACGCAGTGGCGGCGCCCGGTGATCGACGGGGCCATCGGCAATGCAGACCGGCTGGTGCTGGAAATCGGCGATGCGCTCAATCCGCAGATCGCGGGCGAAGCGCTGGGCAAGCTGGCGTTCACCCCCGGCCTGCCGCCGCCGAGCGAGCGGGTCGGCGTGAAGTTCCGGGGTGATCTCGCCAAGGTCTACAAGGACCTTTCGCTCAATGACGCGCAGTTCAAGGATCAGGAAAGCTGGGCGGTGGCGCTGCAGATCGCGGCCATCGGCGGGCTCAAGCAGGGCATGGAGCCCGACAGCGGGGTGGAGCCCGAACTGCGCAAGGTGATCGGCGCCAAGCCGGTGACGGGGCTGGAGACCATCGACAGCCAGTTCGGCATCTTCGACGCGCTGCCGGAACGCGCGCAGAAAGTGCTGCTGGAGCAAGTCGCGCACGAGGCGGCGGATAACCGCGATGACGACAAGGACATGCTCGCGCTGTGGCTGCGCGGCGATGAACTGGGCATCGCCCGCGAGGCGCAGACGGGCTTCCTTGCCGATCCGGAACTGCGTTCGGCGCTGCTCACCCGGCGCAACCTCGCCTGGGCGAACCAGATCGATGCGATGCTGAAAGCGGGCGCGAAGCCGTTCATCGCGGTGGGGGCGGCGCATGTGGCGGGTGTGGACGGGCTGCCGCGTCTGCTGGAGGCGCGCGGTTGGCTGGTGAAGCGGGTCTATTGAGGGCCACCGCCCCGGCTTCTGCTTGCTTTTTCCACAGTAGTCGCTAAGGGCCGCCGCTTCCTTGCGCGCATGGTCATCCCTGGAGGCGTGGCGCGGGGAATCGGTTGAACATATAACGTGAAGGTACGGACAATGAGCGATACGCTGCATCTGCCGGCCGAGACGCGTGAACGGGCTGGCAAGGGAGCCTCCCGTGCACTTCGTCGCGAAGGCCGCACCCCCGCCGTGATCTACGGCGGCAATCAGGATCCGGTTGCGATCCACGTCGAGGAAAAGGAACTGCGCCGCCAGCTCGGCACGGGCCACTTCTTCAACTCGATCGTCGAGCTCACTGTCGGCGGCGAAACCGTTCGCACGCTGCCCAAGGACGTTGCCTTCCACCCGGTTTCGGAGCGCCCGCTCCACGCCGATTTCCTGCGCATCTCGGCTGACCGCGCGGTCGAAGTCTCGGTGCCGGTGGTGTTCGTGAACGAAGCCAAGTCGCCCGGCCTCAAGAAGGGCGGCGTGCTGAACATCGTCCGTCACGAGCTGGAACTGATCTGCGAAGCGGACAAGATCCCCGACGATATCGCGGTCGACGTTTCGGGCGTGGACGTGGGCGATTCGATCCACATCAGCAGCGTCACGCTGCCGGCGGGTTCGCGCTCGGCGATCACCGACCGCGACTTCACCATCGCGACGATTGTTGCTCCCTCGGCTCTGAAGAGCGCCGAAGGCGACAACGAGACCCCGGCGGCCTGATCGCTGAAGGTTGGCCGGTTTCCTGCGGGCAGCCGGCCCTCCCCTCATTCGTCACCCCGGACTTGGCCGGGGTCCTGCTTGATCCGCCATTGAGGCGCGAGTAGCGGGACCCCGGATCAAGTCCGGGGTGACGTCGTTCTGGCCACTCGGTTTCGCTAAAGGGAGTGCGCGCGATGCAGCTCTGGGTCGGCCTCGGCAATCCCGGGCCTCAATATGCGCTCCACCGGCACAATGTCGGCTTCATGGCGCTGGATACGATCGCCGAGGTGCATAGCTTCGGCCCGGTGCAGAAGAAGTTCCAAGGCTGGGTACAAGACGGCCGGATCGGTTCGGAGCGGATCATCCTCCTGAAGCCCGCGACCTTCATGAACGAGAGCGGCCGCGCGGTGAGCGAGGCGCTGCGGTTCTACAAGCTGGGGCCGGAGGCGCTGACAGTGTTCCACGACGAGCTCGATCTGGCGCCGTTCAAGGTCAAGGTGAAGCAAGGCGGCGGCCATGCCGGGCACAACGGACTGCGCTCGATCGACCAGCATATCGGGCCGGAGTTTCGAAGGGTGCGGCTCGGCATCGGGCATCCGGGACACAAGGACCGGGTGACGGGCTACGTGCTAGGCAACTTTGCCAAGGCCGAACAGGACGACCTCGTGACCATGCTGGGCGCGGTTGCCGGCGAGGCCGAATGGCTCGCAAAGGGCGATATTGTGCGGTTCATGAGTGATGTGGCACTGCGCCAATCTTAATACATGTTAACGTCGGCCCCGCTTACAGTTATGGTACTTCCAAACGGCCGTTAACTACCGAAATCGGCAGAAATGCGTATTTGGCACCAAGTTTGCTTTGTCAGCGTTTAACCACGGTTTTCTGGCAAGGGGACATGACCATGAAACGCATTCTGCTTACTTCGGCAGCCCTCCTGGGCATGGCCGCGATCACCAGCCCGGCTTCGGCCTGGGTGAAGCACACCCACTACTGCAACTGCGGCCACCCGTCAGGCAGCAGCATGTGCGGCTCGAGCACGACCTCGACCACCACGGGCGGCACCACGACGACGACCGGCGGCACGACCACGACGGGCGGCACCACCACGACCGGCGGCACCACCACCACCACGGGCGGAACCACGACGACCACTGGCGGTACGACCACCACGAGCGGTGGCACCACCACCACTTCGGGCGGCACGCCGGTTCCGGAGCCGGGCATGCTCGGCATGATGGGCCTTGGCTTTGTCGGCCTCGCCCTGGCGCGTCGCCGCCGCCGCTGACCTGACGATCCCCTGCCCCACCTGCTGTCCTTCAGGGCGCTGCCTCAGCCCCTGAAGGACCGCCAGGACGGCAGGTTTTCAGCTACCCGCGTTGACCGCGCGCGCAAGATCGGCGCGGATCACCCGGTTCGCCGGATCGAGCTGGCTGGCCTGCTTCATCAGCCGCAGCATCTGATCACGGTCCGTGCCCTGCTCCAGCCGCACCAGCGCGGCCATGTGCAGGTTGTCGGCATTGCGCGGCGCGAGTTCGAGCGCCCGATCGGCATAGCCCAGCGCCGCCGCACCCTGTCCCGACCGCAGCGCCGCAAGCGCCATACGCCGCAGCACTTCGGCATCGTTCTCGTGCCCCGGAATCTGCCCGAAGGCGGCGAGCGCGGCGGGCCACTCCTGCCGGACAAGCGCGGCTTGCCCCGCGCTGGCGCGTTGCTGGTTGGCTTTGAGATCCGGTGACTGCAGCCGGGCCTGAAGCATACCGGCAGACGGATCCTTCGCCGCTTTTGCTGCCCGCAGCGCCAGATCGAGCTCGCGCTCTCCCGCGAGCACGCTGTCGGAAAGCGGCTGCACGGTGCGCAGGGCGGTCCGCGCATCGCCCACCGCCAGTTGCGCTTCGGCCAGCATGAGCCGTGCGTAGGGGTTCTGCGGCGAGAGCAGCAGGCTTTGCGCAAACATGGCGCGGGCCTGTTCGGGGTGGCCCAACCGCAACAGGGCTTCGGCATAGCTCATGCCATTGGCCGAACGCGGATCGAGCGTGGCTTCCTGCCCGACGAGCGTCTTGCGCACCGTTTCCCAATCGCCCTTTTCCGAGGCGAGCAGTACCGTGAGATCGATCACCTCGGGATGGTTCGGCGCAAGTTTTGCGGCACGGGCGACGATCTGCTGCGCGGCGTCGACCTGCCCCTCCGTGTCCGCCAGACTGGCGAGCGCGGTGAGCGGCTCCACGCGGGAGGGGAAGGCATCGGCGGCGGCGCTGAAAGCCTGCTTCGCCGCTGGCAGTTGCCCCTGCCGCGCGGCCAGTGCGCCCGCCGTCATCAGCGTATCGAGCCGCCTGGGACCAAGCTGGCGCAGGGTCTCGATAGCCTTGGCGGCGGCAGGATAGTCCTGCGCGGCGATCAGGAAGCGGGCGTAGTCATGCACCAGCGCATAGTCGCGCGGGTCGGCGGCCAGGCCCCGGCGCAGAGCCTCGAGCGCGGCGGGGGAATCGTCGAGAGCGGTGTGGGCCGCCGCGCGCAGGCGCCAGGCGTCCGCCGTTTCATCCTGACCGAGCAGATTGAGCGCGGCGCGAGCCTGTCCGCGCAGGATCGCCGCTTCGGCTTTCATCCGGACGAGTTCGGCGCTGGTGAACCCGCTTTCCTCCAGCCGTGTCAAAGTCGACTGCGCGCCGTCGCCATCGCCGAGCTTGAGCTGGGTGCGGGCGAGCAGGAGCTGCATGTCGCGGTTGCTGCCATCGCTGTCGAGCGCGCCGAGCACAGCGGTGCGGGCGGCGGCATAGTCCTCGGCGGCGAACGACTTCTGCGCCGAGGCGTACTGCGCGGCGGGATCGGCGCGCGAGCAGGCGGCGACTAGCAGCAGGCCGGCAAGGAGGGCGGTGCGTTTCACACCCTCACCATTACTACCTAAGCCCTGAAATTTCGGTGAAGCGGGCTCCGGCGCCCTGGCAGGGCCAATCGTCGGAATGGTTTACAAGCGGGGCTTCGTTAATCATCCAGAACGGTGGATTAACGCCATTGGCATGGTGTTTGCATAGGGTGTGTCGGACCTCATTTTAACCACTCAGGGGCAGGGATATGAACACCTACGCAAAGTTCGCAGTGGCCCTCGCGGCTTCGCTGACGATCGCTTCTCCGGCATTTGCCGACCAGATGCTGTTCAACTCGAGCGACATCGGCAAGACCGTGACGCTCGACTACAACGGCTACAGCAGCAACGGCGGCGCCTCGATCACCGGCCTGACCGGCTCGACCACCTTCACGCTGACCGGTGTTTCAGGGAGCGATTACACCTTCGACTATTCGGTCACGAACACGAGCTCGGCCCCGGTGACCGACTCGCGCATCTCGGGCTTCGCGTTCAACACCGACCCGACGATCACCGGTGCGGCCTCGACCGGTGCCTACGGGTTCACGACGCTCAATTCGAACTATCCCAACGGCATCGGCACCGTCGACGTCTGCTTCAAGGACGCCAACACCAATTCCTGCGCCGGCGGCGGCAGCGGCGGTCTTACGCTGGGCCAGACCGGCACCGGCAGCTTCACCCTGAGCTTCGCCTCGCCGGTTTCGGCGCTGACGCTGAGCGACTTCTATGTGCGCTACCAGTCGATCACCGGCGTCCCCGGCGTCAGCTCGGCGACCGGCGCGGGCACGATCAACACCAGCACGACCAGCGGCGGCAGCACGACCAGCACCTCGACGGGCGGTACGCCGGTTCCGGAGCCGGGCATGCTCGGCCTGTTCGGTGCGGGCATCGTCGGTCTGGCACTGGCACGTCGCCGGAATTCGGGCCGCCGTCCGGTGGCGCGCCTGACGCTCGCCGCGGCCTGAGCCGCGCTTTCCTGAAGCCCCACGAATGCGAAAGGGCTCCGACCTCGCGGTCGGGGCCCTTTTTGCGTTGATCAGCCGCGCTGCGCTTCGGCGAGGTGGCGGGAGATGGTCTGGTTCTGCGGCGCCTTCTGCGCGGCGCGGCGGAGCAGATCGAGCGCGCGGTCGCGGTTGCCGCCGGTCTGGTGGAGCAGCCAGCCCATCGTGTCCATGATCGACGGGTCCTCCGGCGCGACCTGGATCGCGCGCTGGGCGAACTGCAGCGCCTTGTCCTTGTTGCCGACCTGCGCCTGCGCCCAGGCCATGTTGTTGAGCACGAGCGGGCTGCGGCCATCGGTGAGCGCGAGGATCTGCTCGTAGGCGGTGATCGCATTGCCCCAGTTGCTGGCCTTCATCGCGGCATCGGCGGCGCTGAGCGCCTGCCCCAGCGACTGCGGCGAAGGATAGCGGGCGCGGGCGGCGAAGAACGCGGCGTTGGGATCGCCCGCCGCCTCGGCCGCCTTGGCGAGGAGGCGCAGGTCTTCCACGCTAGCGGTCTTGCTGCGGGCGAAGGGCGTCAGGGTCTGCACCGCGCCGGCGGCGTCATTGCCGGCAAGCTGCGCCTTGCCGAGCTCGCGCCGCAGGACGACGCTTTCGGGATGGCGGGCGAGCATCGGTGCAAGCCGGGCGCGGGCCTGTTCGGGCTGGCCGATCTGGGTGAGCGCCTGCGCATAGAGCACCTGCGCGTCGTCGCGGTCCTTGAGCTTGTCTTCATTGGCCTGAAGGATGTCGCGGGTGGACGTCCAGTCCCCCTTGGCGGAAGCGAGGCGGGCCTTGAGGTAGGCGAGCGTGCCGTCGGTGGTCTTGCCCTGGAAGCCCGAGAGCAGCGCCGCCAGTTCATCGGTGCGGCCGAGATCGCCGAGAATGCCGGCCTGCCCGGTGAGCGCGGGGAGATTGCCGGGGTATTCCTTGCCGGCCTTGGCATAGGCGGCGAGCGCCTTGCCGAGCTGGCCTTCCGCGGTTGCGACCTGACCATCGACGAGCATGGCATCGAGCAGATGGCCATCCGCCGCCAGCGCCTGATCGGCAAGGCCGCGCGCCGCCGGTGTATCGCCGTTCAGCAGCTTGAGGCGGGCGAAGCTGGCGAGCGTCGGCGCGTGCTTGGGATCGGCGGCCAGCGCGGACTGGAAGGCCTGCTCTGCCCCGGCCTTGTTATCGCCGGTGAGCAGCGCGAGGCCCTTGAGGCGCAGGCCCGCGGCGGACTTGTCATCGCCCAGCGCGGTGAGCGCCTCCTGCGTCTGCCCGCGCAGCAAGGCGGCTTCGGCAAGGAGGCGGTTGAAATCGGCGGGCTTGTTGGTGAGCGCGGCAAGCTTTTCGAGGCTGGCGCCTGCTGCAATGCCGTCGCCCATCGCGAGCGCGTTGCGGGCGTGGAGTTCGAGCAGGCCTGCGTCGTTCGGATTGGCGGCCATCGCGATCCCGAGATCGGTCTGCGCCGCGAGGTAGTTGTGCGCGGCATATTCGTCGCGCGCCTTGGCGGCGGCGGCCTTGGGATCGGCGCCGCAGCCGCCGACCATCAGGGCCATCGCCAGGGCCGAGAGCGCGAGGGAGGACGGGAATTTGCGGTTCATCGGGTCGGTTCCTTCGGCGCCCGCATAAGGGGCATTACATTCGGAACGGACCTAACCGGCAATCCTTGAAGTTTTGGTGAAGAGGATGTGAATTCAGCCGACCCAGCCGGCAATATGGCCAGCCTCGATCCCCTTGCCCAAGGTGAAGCTCGATCCCACTGCGGCAACAACTGCAGTGCGGCGATCCAGCCGCAGCAGTTCGCGCAGGCGAAAGGTCGCCTCGATCCCGGTGCAGTGCGCGGCGAACAGGTAGGCGATGCCCTTCAGCCGCCCTGCGGTTTCCACCAGCACCTTGTCGGGTTTGCCGAACAGGTGGATGCCGCCGATCACGGCGTGAAGCCGGGCATCGCCGGTGATCGCCTTTGCGTCGTCGGCGATGTTCATGATCCCGGCATGACCGCAGCCGGTGACGATCACCACGCCTTGCGCCGTATCGATCACCAGCGAGGTATCCTCGCGCAGCGTATCGGGCACCAGCTGGCCGCCGGCTTTTACGAACAAGCCGGGATTCCAGTTCGTCTCGGCATGGGGGCGCGGCACCGGACCCGTGAGCCAGACGCCAGATGCGATCTCGGTCGGACCGGACAGCTGCTGGATGCGGCCGCCGGTTTCGAGATAGGCCTTGGCGAGCGCAGGGAAGCCGTTCTCGCTCTCGCCCTTGCCGTCCTTTTCGTAGCGCGGTTCGAATACCCCCTCGCCCACATAGAGGTGCGAGAGTGCGTTGGGGTTCTTCGCCATCAGCGCCTTGCGCAAGGTAAGGAGGCCGCTGGTGTGATCATCGTGGAAGTGCGAGATCACCACGTCCTCTACGGTCGAAAGATCGATATGGAGGGCCTCGGCATTCTTGAGCACGACATCGGGGGTGCCGCCGGTATCGAACAGGATGCGCCGCCCGTCGACTTCGACCAGCGCCGAATAGCCCCATTCGCCAAGCCCGACGTAATCGGTGAGCATGGTGGAGAGCGTGGTGACTTTCACGCCTTGCGCCTTGTGCGCCGTGCCGTCCGCAGCCTGCGCAGCGGTGCCCGACAGCAGCCCCAGCAGGACCAGCATCCATGCGATCCAGTGCTTCATATCGCCCGCGCCCCCTTGACCTTGCCGCTTGGGGATACCATCGCGCGCTTCACGGCATCGGGCAAGCCATTCGCCCGCTGCGATGGACAAGGATCTTGAGATGGGTTTTCGCTGCGGGATTGTCGGGCTGCCGAACGTGGGCAAGTCGACGCTGTTCAACGCGCTGACCGAGACGCAGGCGGCGCAGGCGGCGAACTACCCGTTCTGCACGATCGAGCCCAATATCGGCAACGTGGGCGTACCCGATCCGCGGCTCGACAAGCTGGCGGCGATCGCGGGAAGCCAGAAGATCATTCCGACGCAGCTGGGCTTTGTCGACATTGCGGGGCTGGTGCGCGGGGCTTCGAAGGGCGAAGGGCTCGGCAACCAGTTCCTCGGCAATATCCGCGAAGTGGACGCGATTGTTCACGTGCTGCGCTGCTTCGAGAACGCGGACATCCAGCATGTCGACAACAAGGTCGATCCGATCTCGGACGCCGAGACGGTCGAGACCGAGCTGATGCTCTCGGACCTCGAAAGCCTCGAGAAGCGGGTGCCCGCCGCGCAGAAGAAGGCGGCGCAGGGCGACAAGGAAGCGAAGATCACCGCCTCGGTGCTGGGCCAGGCGCTGGACCTGCTGCGGCAGGGCAAGCCCGCGCGGCTGACGGTGCCGAAGGATGACGAGGAAGCGCGGGTGTTTGCGCAGGCGCAGCTGATTACCGCGAAGCCGGTGCTCTATGTGTGCAACGTGGAGGAAGAAGCGGCGGCGACGGGGAACGATTTCTCGGCGCGGGTGATCGAGAAGGCCAGGGCCGAGGGTGCCAATGCGGTGATCGTTTCCGCCGCGATCGAGGCCGATATCGTGACGATGCCGGTGGAAGACCGCGCCGAGTTCCTGAGCGCGCTGGGGCTGGAGGAAGCGGGGCTCGCGAAGATCATCCGTGCCGGGTACGACCTTTTGCACCTCCTCACCTTCTTCACCGTCGGGCCGAAGGAAGCGCGGGCGTGGACGATCCATGCGGGAGCCAAGGCGCCCGAAGCGGCGGGCGAGATCCATTCCGACATGCAGCGCGGCTTCATCCGCGCGGAGACGATCGCCTACGAGGACTTCGTCACGCTGGGCGGCGAAGCGGCGGCGCGCGATGCGGGCAAGCTGCGGCAGGAAGGCAAGGAATACGTGGTGCGCGACGGCGACGTGATGCACTTCAAGTTCAACGTGTAAGGTGCTGGGCTGATGCAGTATTACGAGGATCTGGAAGTCGGCCGGGTGACCAAGTTCGGGCACTACGAAGTGACGCGTGAGGAAGTGATGGACTTCGCGCGCAAGTACGATCCGCAGGCCTTCCACCTCGACGACGAGGCCGCGGCGAAGACGCATTTCGGGCGGCTTTCGGCGAGCGGCTGGCACACCGCGGCGATGACGATGTCGATGACGGTGGCGAACCTGCTGAACAACAAGCAGGCGGGGCTCGGCTCGCCGGGGGTCGACGAGCTGCGCTGGATCAAGCCGGTCTATCCCGGCGACACGCTGCGCTGCGAGAACACGCTGCTGGAGAAGCGCCGCAGCAAGTCGAAGCCGGAGATGGGCATCATCAAGGGCGAGACCAAGGTCTACAACCAGAACGACGAGCTGGTGATGAGCTTCAAGGCGTTGGGGCTGGTGGCGACGCGCGATCCCGGCGGCGCGGACTGAATGGAGATCCGGCCCTATCAGCCGGCGGATTTCGGCGCACTGGATGACCTCTGGCGCGAGGCTTTCCCGAACGACCCGCCGCGCAATCGGGCCGAGCGGTCGGTTCCGGCCAAGCTGGCGATGAACGACGACCTGCTGTTTGTCGCGGTGGAGGACGGCGTGGTGATCGGCTCGATCATGGCGGGGTATGACGGGCACCGGGGATGGCTCTATTCGGTCGCGGTGCGACAGATTGCCAAGCGGCGCGGGGTGGGCACGGCACTGGTGCAGACGGCGGAAGCGGCGCTGCGAGCGCTGGGGTGCCCGAAGATCAACCTGCAGGTTCGCAGCACGAATGCGGCGGTGATTGCATTTTACCAAGGGCTGGGCTTCGCGGTGGAAGACCATATCAGCATGGGGCGGCTGCTGTAGGCGGGTTAGGGCCCGTCGGATTCGACGGCGAGTGAAATACCTCAGTAGTTCGTCATTGCGAGCGCAGCGAAGCAATCCAGAGCGTCATGTGCGCCCGCCCTGGATTGCTTCGCTACGCTCGCAATGACGAGGACTGGGATAGTACTCTGCGGTCTGTTGGATTTGCGGGTGCGGCGCTGCGGTGTTTGGGCAGGGAGGGGTGATCGCGCGACCGGTGCGGCGCCTGCACTGGCGCTGCGGGGAGGGCGTCGTGTTCCGCCGGGGTGCGAGTGGCCGGATGGGCAGAAGAGGTCCGGCGCAGCCGATTTGTCGATCATGGCCCGGGACCGGGGGAGCGGCTCGCATGCGTGCCGGTCTTTGCTCGCACCGGGACGAAGCCGATGGGAGCCATGATCCTGTGCTGGCGCGGTAGTGTGCCTGGCCAAGGACTTTGGGGGTACCGCCCCACCTTGAACCCGCAGCCCGCACCGGTCGCGTTGGCCGTGGCGAGAACGCTTCGGACCAAAGGAGCGAGGGCGAGGCCGGCCTAGCCTGCTCCCGATCTGGGCGGGGCGTATAACCTATATGGTTCGTTTTGTCAAGGGTGGAAGCGCTGCGCTTGGTTGCTGCGCTGCTGGCCCACCCCCGGCCCCTCCCGCAAGCGGGAGGGGAGAAGATGCTAGGCGCCTTCCCGTGGGGCGGGAGGGCAATCGGTCACATCGGCTTGCACTGGACGACGCCCTTGGCGAAGAACTGGATGCGGCCAATCGGGTCCATGATCGTCAGGCTGGTGGCGAGGTTCTTGACCACGCCGTTCTCAACCGGCTTGGCATCGGGCAGCGGGGCGAGGAGCAGGATGCGGTCCGGGCCTTGATAGCGGGTGCGTGCGGTTTCCGGGAGGATCTGGCTCTTCTTGTCGGCGGGGATGCGCTCGATCTTGCCCTTGACCTTGATGATCGCCTCGCCCTCCTGCGCCAGGGCGAGCGCGGACATGCCGCCACCTTCGGGGGTGA
>Ga0310345_10001101_pt1 | contig 32017 bp, 33 predicted proteins | sample HC15DNA20500_MG_FD_204667 | JGI IMG/M metagenome (GOLD analysis project Ga0310345, IMG submission 204667) | Marine microbial communities from station ALOHA, North Pacific Subtropical Gyre - HC15-DNA-20-500_MG | ecosystem: Environmental > Aquatic > Marine > Oceanic | place: Pacific Ocean: North... | reverse complement strand
ACCACCGTAGCGGAATTCGGCCAGCATGACCTTGCCATGCGCGACCGTGAGTGGGCACGCCCCGTAACCGTCGTAAGTACGTTTTTTAGCCGATTCCCCCAGGGCCGCGCGCAGTTCAGCGAGCACGACTGGGAACTGGCGGCGTACGGCGGCCATGGTCTTCGCATTAGGGGTGTCGGTGCAGTCACCCAAAGCCAGCACATTATCGTAGCGGGTATGCGTGAGCCGGTTCTTATCGACGGTGACCCAGCCGGCGTCGCCCGCGAGTGGACTTCCCTTGATAACGTCCGGCGCAGACTGCGGCGGCACGACGTGAAGCATGTCGAATTCTCGCGTTACCGGGCCATTCTCAGTGGAGAAAGTGGCTTCGTGTTTTTCACCGTCCACGGCCACTAGATTGTGTTTGAAATAGGGCGTCGCGCCATACGAAGCAATAACTTTATCGAGCTCCCGAGCATAGGCGGGGACCCCGAACATCGCACCGCCTTGATTATAGAAGCCGATCTGCGCCGATATCCCGCGTTTGCGCAGTGTATCCGCGGTCAAGTAAAGCGCTTTCTGCGGAGCGCCGGCGCACTTGATTGGCATAGCCGGCTGCGTAAACAACGCCTTGGCGCCATCGGTCAGCGATTGGGCCAACTCGTGGGTATAGGGTGCGAGGTCGTATCGATAGTTCGAGGTTACGCCGTTGCGGCCCAGTGTCTCGGACAGACCCTCAATGGCTTGCCAGTCGATCTGGAGGCCTAGTGCCACTACCAAAAAGTCATAGGTGACCGACTCGCCGGAGGCCAACTCGACGCGATTTTCGTCCGGTGCGAACGCACTGATCGTGGCCCGGATCCAGCGGGCCTTGTCCGGCATAACCTCTTCCTCGCGCCGCTTTGTGTCTTCGGCCCGCATGTCGCCACCACCTACGAGCGTCCAGCCCGGCTGGTAGTAATGCGCGTCGCTCGCCTCGATTACAGCGACATCAAGTTGAGGCGATTGCCTCAGTAGGGCGGCGGCGACTGATAGCCCGGCTGTACCACCGCCCGCGACAACGACGCGATGATGGCTTGTGTTGCTCGACATGATTTACTCCGTCTTGCTACGTATACCCCTAAGGGTATAATAGAACCCGAAGGCATTTGCAAATAACCGATTCTTAGGTTGGTGCAATCCTGGTTTCCACAGATTAGAAGGAAGACAACCATGGCGAGCGGCACTCCGGAAGTCGTCGGATTCTTCGACGAAAAGACTTTCAGCGTTCAGTACGTCTGTGTCGATAAAGTCAGCAAACGCTGTGCGATCATCGACCCGGTACTGAACTACGACGAGAAATCGGCGAGCACGAGCACGGAATCCGCCGATAAGATCGCGGCGTTCGTGCAGTCGCGCGGGCTCACGGTCGACTGGATTCTGGACACACATCCGCATGCGGACCATCTGTCGGCAGCGATCTATCTTCAGGGGCTTTTCGACGCGCCGCGCGCGATCGGCGAGCACGTCATCGACGTCCAAAAGCTCTGGAAGAAGATCTACAACTTCGGTGACGACTTCAAAACTGACGGACACCAGTGGGATCGGCTTTTTGGCGATGGCGACACGTTCACTGTCGGCGAGCTTGAGGCGAGGGTTATGTATTCGCCGGGTCATACCCTGGCCTCGATCACCTACGTGATCGGCGATGCCGCGTTCGTGCACGACACGCTGTTCCAGCCCGACTTCGGTACCGCACGAGCAGATTTCCCAGGCGGCGATGCAGCCACACTCTATCGCTCGATCCAGGCCATTCTTGAGTTGCCGGACGAGACTCGCCTTTTCACCGGTCATGACTACATGCCGGATGGGCGAGAACCGCGCTGGGAGTCCACGGTGGGCGAACAGCGGGAGCGTAACCCGCATCTGCAGAACATGGACGAATCCGCGTATACGGCCTTGCGAAACAAGCGTGATGCGGAACTACCGCTGCCCGCGCTCATGCTCGCCGCGCTTCAGATCAATACGCGGGGAGGGCGCCTCCCTACGCCGGAGAATAACGGCATCGCGTACCTGAAGATCCCAGTGAACGCCTTCTAAAGAGAGCGAGGCAATGCGCAACGTTCCTCACCGAAGAGCCGGCGCCAGTCGCATACCCACTCATTCAGCAAGGGGAGAACGATAGGAGCTCGATTAACATCGGGATAGAGGAAGAAGGCCGCATAAGCGCCGGCGAAGGTTTGAAAAAAAGTGCTCACTGATTGCTATACGTTGTATCTGCAAACGCAAAATGTCCATTGGAACGTAACCCGCCCGCGCTTTCGTGAGTTGCATCTTATGTTCGAGGAGCAGTACACGGAGTTGGCTGCGGCCGTGGACGAGATCGCGGAGCGCATACGCTCGCTCGATCAGGTCGCGCCGGGTACATGACGGCAGTTCTCGAGTTCGAGCTCGATCTCCGAGGCCGAAGACGTGCCCGATGCAGACCGTGTGGTCGAGGTTATAGCTACGGGACATGTGAAGGTCGTGAATATATGCGCGATGCACTGCGACGCGCGCCGCATGCCGACGACGAATCTTCGGTGGCTCTTGTCTCCGATCGTATGCGCGAGCATGAGAAGACGGCTTGGATGTTGCGGCCGATGGTTAGCTAGGGGAGAGCACGAACAGGCTTACTGGGGCACCACCGCATAGCCGCGATTTTGAAAGATCACCAGATCGCTGAGCGCAGACAGCGCGACATCGACGTCATTGTTGACCCATGACTGATCGAACGCATGCTTTGCGAGCGCCTGGCCACATACGTGCAGGGTGACGCCCGCCTTGCTCAGTGCGGCGATCAGCGACGTGTTGGGGTTGGCCTGTCTGAACCGTTTCTTGTATTGCGCGTCGTTCAGAATACCGGGTGTCGCTGGCCCGTGAACCACAACCACGAAGTCGAGCTTTTCAGCGGGCACGCCGGCCGATGCGAACACGTTCACGGCCCGTGCGACGCGTTCCAAGCCCGGGTTCAGCTGGTCGGGGCTCTTCGCTGCTTTGGTCACATCGAATACGGCTTTGTGCTCGGCCTTGACTGAGGGCTGATTGGCTGCTTCGGGGAGCGGTTTGATGCCGCCATAGCCTTCGATGGCCGGATGCCGCCAGTCGCCCCCTGCGGCCACGGCGGGGGCAGCACTAGCCAGTACCAAGCTGAAAGTAATCACAGTCATGCGAAATATCGGGTTCATAACGAACTCCTTTATGCGTAACGGAATGGTTGAAAGAATAGGCTGGGCGTGTCCGATTCCCTGCCCCCAAGCCTTTGGGTCGGTGTCAGCCGGGCATGTGTCGGGTATCGTCGGCAATGGGCAACCCATGCGCCGCGCGCGCAATCCAGACCGGCCAACCGTCGTTCGAGCGTTACGCGGCGCTCAGGCGCTTGAATGGCGGTGCGCTTAGCCGACGCTGTTTCAAGTGCGTCGGCGGCCGTGCGATCATTCATCCGATTACACAACGCCGGAATGGATTTGTGCTGAGCCGTGACCGCCGTTGGCAGGCAGCACGCGTCAGCAGAGGACGCCGTGAGGGCCACGAATGCCGTGGTGAGAGCCACAATCAGGGTTTGGGCCCCAGGACTTTCTCCACGTCCTCGCCGCGTGGCATGCCCTGTTTGAGGCCGACATCGCCGTTGGCCTTGCGATAGAGAATCGTCGGCGTGGCGAAATAACCCAGCGCTTCCATGAGAGTGTTGTTGTCCCGGACCTTGTCGCGAGCAGTGTCCGACATATTCTCGGCGACTTCGATCCCGCCGCTGGCATAGTTGCGCTCCTGACGTTCCAGTGCAGCCTCGGGATCATCGGCGCCGAGGATCGTGGCCGCCTTCGCCACGCTGTCGGCTTTGAGAATACCGACCATGACGTGGCGGATCTGGACCTCGCCAGCTTCCACCCAAGGCCGTGCCGTCTGCCAGAACTGGTTGCAGTAGGGGCAGTTCGGATCGGTGATCTCGTAAACGATACGGGGCGCGTCGGCGTCACCATCGCGGATCCAAGTGGCATCGGCTAACTGGTCCCAGGCATTCTTGTTCTGCGGGCCCGACGATATACGTTCCAAAGGGTCGGCCGTCAGGTTGTTGCCCTGTCCGTCGACTAGCGTGCCGAGTACCGCATGCTTGCCGTCCTCCGTGACATAGATCGCCATTGGCCGACCCTGGACCGTGGCGGCGTATCCGGTCAGCCCGCTCGGAGCATCGAAAGAGCCGAGAATATTCATCCCACGATCCGCCATGGCGGCCACGGGCGCTGGTGAATCGGTGTCTTCATCGGGGGCGGCCCACGCCACTAGCGTGTACATGCCGATGGCGGCAGCAGTAATCGTCAGGATTAGAGATAGGGGTGCGATTCGGGTCATGGTTGTTCCTCGTCATTGTTAGAAGCGATGGATCCCGTGTTGAAGCGTTCGAGAGCAGCGGTGAGCGTCGCGCGCGACAGCTGGCCCAGATGGCTGTCAACCAGTCGCCCTTCGCCGTCGTAGAACAGTGTCGTAGGCAGTGCGGCAGACCCGGCTTGCTTGGCCAGACGTCCGGCCGGGTCGCGCAGCACGTGGTCGATGTGCAGGTCTTGGCTGTCTAGGAAACCCTGGATGGTGGGCGTCGCCTCCGCCTGGTTCGCGAACACGAACAGCACATCATCACGCTCGTTCTGAGCGGCCTCGAGGACGGGCATCTCCGCACGGCAGGGCGGACACCAGGTCGCCCAAAGATTAACCACCATCGGCTGACCTTCAGCTTCGGCCTGCAGTGTGGCGAGGTCGGTAGTGCGGCCATTTAGGGTTTGCAGGCGGGCCTCGGGCAGACTCGCCGCCTGCTGCTCGATCAGGGTCAGCGCGCCGCCGGTCAGCCCCCAAGCTAGGCCACCGGCGACCAGCGCGGCAGCGAGTGGACGACGCAACACCGACCGCCGCCAGGCCACGAAGCTTGCGTAGATGGCCATGCCCAGTAGCCCACCGATCGCATCGAAACCGCCGTCACGAATGTCGAAAATGCCCAGCGGCGCCGGGCGGTATTCGCCGAAATAGCGGATCACGAACACCAGCCGGGCCGCCACCGCGCCGGCCAGCGCCAGGTTGAACAGCGTGTCGGTGATCGGCACTTCACGCCGGCGCGCGGCAACCTTGCCGGCTATCAACGCCGTAATCAGCGCGAAAAGCATTAGGGCGTGGGCGACGGAGATCGCCAGCGGGCCGAGGTTGAAGGACAGCATCAGGAACTCTCCAAGCCGTCACGCGCGCGCTTGAGGTGATCGAGAAAGGCCTCCGCGTTCAGCTCGCCGACGACGCGCGCGCTGCGCGCCTCCTCGCCGTCCGGGCCGATCAACAGCAGGGTGGGCGGGCCGACGACGCCGTAGTGGTTCATCAGCGCGCGGTCGGCGGCGTCGTTTTCGGTTACGTCCGGGCGTAGCAGCTGCACGTCGGCCAGTGCCGCCTGCACGCGCGCGTCGCCGAAGACTTCGGATTCGATCACCTTGCAGGAGATGCACCAGTCGGCGTAGAAATCCACGACCGTCCAGCGGCCGTTCTCGCCGGCCTTGGCCACTTGGGCATCAAGAGCGTCGAGATCAGCCACGGGGTCGAACCGAGTCATGAAGTCGTCCGTTTGCGCACTCGATTCGCCACCGACGCCTGGCGCATTCCCGGGCGCGCCGACAAAGGCCAACGGCCGGGTCGGATCGCTGGCGCCACCGGCGGCGCCGATTACTAAGAGCGCGCCCCAGAGTCCGATGATTAGGCCGGCCACGCGAGCGATCATCGCCGGTGGCATTGTGGTGTGGGCGGCGCGCAGGGCGACCTGATAGAGCGTGGTGCCGATGGCGATCAGCCACGCGCCCCACAGTCCGAGCATCCAGTCACCGGGGGTGACGCGGGCAATGAACCACAGCGCCATGCCCAGGAGCAAGAACCCAAAAACCGCCTTGACGCCGTTCATCCACGACCCCGGGTGCGGCAGAAACTGGGCTCCGAGGCTGCCGGCGAGCACCAGCGGCGCGCCCATACCCAATCCGAGCGCGAACAGCGCGCTACCGCCGACGAGCACGTTGCCGGATTCGGCGATAAACAGCAGTGCGCCGGCCAGCGGCGCGGTCATGCACGGGCCGACGATCAGCGCTGATAGTGCGCCCATGACCGCCGCGCCCCCGACGCTGCCGCCGCGCTGAGCGCTGCTGGCGCGATCCAGCCGGTCACGCAAGGCCGCCGGCAGCTGCAACTCGTAGACGCCGAACATCGCCAGCGCGAGTGCAACAAACACGAGCGCGAACGCGCCCAGCACCCAAGAGGTCTGCAGTGCGGCCTGCAGGTTGGCGCCTGCAAGGGCCGCGGCCACGCCGAGCAAGGCATAGGTCACGGCCATGGGCAGCACATAGGCCAGCGAAAGCGTCAGGCCCCGCCGCCCGCGCGCGCCGCTGCCCACGATCAGACTGGTCAGGATCGGCACCATGGGCAGTACGCAGGGCGTGAACACCAGCAGCAGTCCGAGCCCGAAGAAGACCAGTAGCACCCAGGCTGTGTTGCTGTCGGACAACCGCGCGGCCAAAGACTGGTCCTCACCGAGGGCGTCGGATTCTCCAGCGTCCGCTTGCGTGGCCGTGGTGGGGGCGCCATCGTCGTTCGAGTCCACGGAGGTGGCCTTGCTGCCGCCTAGGTTGTAGTCGGCCAAATCCAGCGTCGCGCGCTGCGGTGGATAGCATAGGCCGGCCTCCGCGCAGCCCTGCCAAGTCAGGTCGAGGGTTTGGGCGTTACCGGGGTCGACGCGGACCGCGACCGAGTCGTGATATACCTCGGATTTGCCGAAGAATTCGTCCTCAATGGGCTGCCCGTGCGGCATCCCCACGTCGACCACAGGGGTCGGTCTGCCGGCAAAATCGAATTGATGCCGATACAGGTAATAACCGTCAGCGATCGTCCAGTTTACGGTCAGCGTATCGTCAGCATTTGCCGAGACATCATAAGTAAAGGCTTCGTCCACGGGGAGGAACTCGTTTGACGAAGCCGTACCGGCGGCCAGCGCACTGGGACCGCACAACAAAATCAAGACCACAATGGCCAGCCGACGATACGGAAAAAGAGTCATTCAACGCGCTCCTGTCTTCAATGATGTAGAAGATAAGGGCCACGGTTAAGTCAGGATTAAATAATTCCCCAAGTGAGGAAATGGTCTAGGTAGTGGCCCACGAGCGGGTCGCGAACAGCGCCATCAGGTAAAGAATCGAGTAACCGAAGATACGCGACGCCAACCCACGCTTCGGCGTGTATTTCAGGCGGATCGCATAGATCAGAAACCAGCCCGGATAGGCCGATCGCGCGGATCAGGTACTACGGTCCAGTCATGCGGGTGCCGACGGCAGCAGCGACACGGTTAACCGTAGCACTTGGGTGCGGATGTACTCGAGGCCGTGGGTGACCGGCAGCATCGGGATATAGATTTATTGGAAGGCGACCGGGTTCAGCGCCAGCATCAGGCCCGAAAGCCACCGATGGTGAACAGCACTACGAAACCGAGCGCGAACAGCATCGGCGTCTCGAAGGTCATCGAGCCACGCCACATGGTTGCAACCCAGTTGAACACTTCACGCCTGTCGGCACGGCGATGAGCATGGTCGCGAACATGAAGAACAGCTCGGCCGAGACCGGTATGCCCACGGTAAACATGTGATGCGCCCACACGATGAAGCTAAGGAACGCGATCGAGGCCACGGCGTAGACCATCGAGTCATGCCCGAACAGAGCCTTGCGCGCGAACGTCGGGATGATGGTCGACACGATGCCGAAGGCCGGCAAAATCATGATGTAGACCTCCGGATGCCCGAAGAACCAGAAGATGTGCTGGAACAGAACCGGGTCACCACCACCCGCGGCATCGAAGAAGGTCGTGCCGAAGAAGTGGTCGGTCAGCAGCATGGTCACTGCACCGGCAAGCACGGGCATGACCGCGATCAGCAGGTAGGCCGTAATCAGCCAGGTCCACACGAACAGCGGCATCTTGAGCAGTGGCATGTCCGGGGCGCGCATGTTCAGTATCGTAACCACGATACCGGGGCCTAGGCAGCGATGTATTCGGGGGAGGGGGGAAGACGGGTGGGCGTGTCGGATATTGCGTCGACCATAGCGATCTGGGTTCTATGGCAGTATGGTTCTTATCCAACAACGTATACCCGTAAGGGTATTCCAACAACGATTACGCAACACACATCTGCCGGCGGTTAATCCTTACTTCATCGGTCTCGGGATAATGCCCATTACGTAAGAAAGAACGACTGAATGCATATACTTTTAATCGAAGACGATGCGCTGGTCGGTGCCGGTATTCGTTCGGCGCTCGAAACCGTTGGGTACACGGTCGATTGGTCGACAAGCGGGGAAGAGGCGCGGTTAGCTCTGAATGCGGTGGCGAGCGACATCGCCATACTCGATCTCGGTTTACCGGATATGGACGGCGTCGCGTTGTTAAGGGATTGGCGCAAGCGCGGTGTCGCCCTCCCGGTGCTAGTCCTGACAGCGCGTGATGGTCTGGCAGAACGTGTGAGCGGGCTGCAAGCGGGTGCAGATGATTATTTACTGAAGCCCTTCGATCTCGATGAACTTATAGCGAGAGTACAAGCACTGCTAAGGCGCGCAGGGGGCCACGCCGGACCGATTGTCGAGCATGGTCCAATCACCCTCGATCCCACGACGCAAACAGTGTATTGCGAGGAGCGGGAGGTTGAACTCACCCGGCGCGAATATGCACTCCTCTCCAAGCTTCTGCATGCCCGGCGATCAATTCTCACAGCTGAGCAACTTAAGGATGCCCTCTACGGTATTGAGGCCGAGGTCGAAAGTAATGCGATCAACGTCCATATCTATCATCTGCGGCGCAAGCTAGGCGCTGGCCTCGTGCGCACGGTGCGGGGCTTGGGTTATCTGTTGGGTAACGCTTCGGACATCGGTAAGCGGAGCACGCCTTGAGTCTACGCTGGCGTCTTTTATTAACGCTGGGCTTGTCCTTTGCGGCGCTGTGGGGGCTCGTTGCCGTCTGGCTATACAGCGACTTGCAGGATCAGGTGCGCGATACGTTGGACCAGCGTCTGGCCGCTTCCGCCCGGATGGTGGCGGGCCTGGTCGCCCAATTACCGGAATCGGCTTGGCAGAATACGGGCGACCCTGTTCTTTCGGTACCGAGCAGCGCTGGCGTAGCGTGTCAGATCAATGCGCCGAGCGGACGCGTTCTGATGCGCACCCACGGCCAATTCGACGATGGCCTTGAGTCGCCGGCACCCGGTTTCACCGACCGCGATATCGACGGCGAACGCTGGCGCTTGTTCACCTACGTTCAGAACGGCGTGCATATCACTACCGCTGACCGACTCGTCGAGCGTAGCGCCCTCCAACGCAACGTGATCGCGGTCGCAGCTGTGCCCTTTGCCGTAGCACTGCTCGGCAGTTTGGTAGTGCTCTGGTTCGGTATAAGACGCGGACTCCGCCCGCTCGAGCGTTTGCGTGGCGAACTATCCCGACGAGCGCCGGATACACTCACGCCAGTCGAAATCGATGATGCGCCCACAGAGCTCCGACCTGCGGTCGATACGCTCAACCAGCTGCTCGTCCGAACCGGCGAGACGCTCGCCCGCGAACAGCGTTTCACCAGCGATGCCGCACACGAACTGCGCACTCCGCTGACGGCAATCAAGACTCATGTTCAGCTTGCCAAGCGGCTTGACGGAGATAAGGCTTACGCCGCGCTCGCGCAGGCCGAGGCCGGTATCGCGCGGCTGCAGCGCACGCTCGAGCAATTGTTACTGCTCGCACGGGTCGAGGCTGGCGAGTCGCATTTCGATATGGAGCAGGCGACGAGTTCGGCGATCGCAACCGCGGCGTTGGCTGATCTGCTAAACGGCGGGCGCGTCGGGATTCATGAGAATGGTGTGGCGATACCCGTTGCGGTGCCCAAGGCGTTGGCCACCGCCGCCCTGCGCAATCTGCTCGATAACGCGCTGCGGCATACGCGAGCCGATCGTGAGGTCTCGCTGGCCATTGAGCTCAAAGCGGCGCGCGTGACGTTCGTCGTTTGCGATCAGGGTGACTGGCCTGCCGATCGTGACACGCAACCCCTGACCCAGCGCTTCTGGCGCGGGGCGGCGTCGCGCGCGGGCGCCGGCAGCGGTTTGGGTCTAACCATTGCTGCCGCGATTGCCGAGCGCTTTGCCGGCGAGCTCGTCTTCGAGCCACGTCCCGGCGGCGGCCTGGCGGTGCGTCTGTCTTGGCCTCGAGCTGCACTTTCTGAGGATTGACCTGGCGACGAGGCAATAACCTAATGACCTTGAGGTTCGCACTCCAGCTGAGTACTGCGCTGCTGGCGGGAGCGATTCTGGTCGGGGCATTTGCCCCATTTTCCTTGGGATGGTTCGCGCCGTTGCCGCTCGCGCTCGTCTTCGGAGTCGGCATGACTGTGCGGCCGCTGGCCGCCGCGGCCGCAGGCTATGTGTTTGGGCTCGGCCTGTTCGGTGTCGGGGTGAACTGGATCCATGTTGCGGTCGAGATATTCGGGGCCAGTCCGTTCATCGCTTGGGCCGCCGCGCTTGGGTTGGCCGCGCTACTGGCCGTCTTCCCGGCGACGGCGTGTGGGTTGGCGGCGTGGGTTGGTGCACGCGCGGCGCCTCTGACGAAGCTGGCCCTTTGGCCGGCGCTGTGGACACTCTCCGAGTGGTTGCGAGGGTGGTTGTTAACCGGGTTTGGCTGGCTCCAACTCGGGTACGCTCCGATAAGTTCCGATTGGGTGCAATGGATCGCGCCATTTGTCGGCGTCTTGGGTGTGGGTTCCGTCATCGCCGTGGTCGCGGCCGGCCTAGCAGCGATTACCGTCACCCGCAGGGCCTGGCCTGCGCTGGCGACAGGCGTTCTATGGGTTGGACTTTACGCACTTCCGGGGCCGGCACAGCCGATCGGAACAGATGCTACGGGCGGTTCGATCACGATCCTTCTGGTACAGGGCGATATTGCTCAGACGCGAAAGTGGAGGGCTGACGAGCGTGAGGCGATAATCGATCAATATCGTGCGCTCAGCGCGCCATATTGGGATCGCGCGGATCTTATCGTCTGGCCGGAAACCGCGATTCCCGCCGTGTATGTAAACGGTCGATCGTCGCCCTATGTCGAGCTTGCACACTTAGTGAATCATCACCGGGCTCGACTTATCGCGGGCACGCTGCGTCGGGGCGACGGCGATCTCTACAACAGCATGATCGATATCGGATCGGGCCAAGCGAGCGACAAGCGCCACCTGGTGCCATTCGGCGAGTACGTACCTTTCGGTGAATGGCTGCGTCCACTTCTTGGCGACGCGACGGTGCCGGCCGTTGATTTCGCAGCGGCCCACGCCACGAGCACGCTCCCGGTCGCGGGCGCGCGAGTGGGTCTGCCGATCTGCTACGAGATCGCTTTCGCGCGCGACGTTCGTCCCGCGGCGGCCCCGAGCGGGCTGCTGGTTAATGCCAGCGATGATGTTTGGTTCGGACGGAGTATAGGCCTTTGGCAGAATCGCGAGATCGCACGTATGCGCGCTATCGAAACCGGCCGCCCCGTAGCCCGCGCGACCAATACAGGGCTGACCGCCGTCATCGGCGCCGACGGGTCGTTGAACGCCACGATCGCACCGTTTCGCCCGGGCGTGCTGCAAGCCACGATTAAGCCGCGCGCGGGTATCACACCGTTCGTGCGTTGGGGAAACGGCCCGCTGGTCGGGTTTTGGGCCGGCATTGTCTTAGCTGTCGTAGTTGGCCGGAAGAGATTTCACGTCATCCTGACTTAATCGCGCGCGAGGAAGCTACCTGCAAATGCTGTCGCAAGAGAACTCATGACATACGCCATCCGATTCCTGACGGGCCTGCTGTCTGTCTGGGCTATCTCCACCGTGGGGTTGGCCGCCGAGCGCGTGACGCTGCTGCATACCAATGACCTGCATGGGCGTCTGTTGCCGTTTGACGCCGCGCCGGGCAGCGCGACCTCGCAGACGGGTGACCCCGGAAGGGCAGCGGCGCAATTCGAGGGCACTGGCGCGATAGGTGGGGTGGCCTGGCTGGCGCAGGCCATAGAAAGCGAACGCGAGACACGGCCGGACAACACCGTTGTGCTGCTCGACGCAGGGGACACATTCAGCGATAGCTATATAGGCAACGCAACGCGTGGCAAAGCGATGGTCGATGCGATGAACGCGATCGGTTACGACATGATGGCGCTCGGCAATCACGACTTCGACTACGGATTAGAACGCACGCAAATGCTCGCCAGAATGGCCGAGTTTCCGATGCGGGCGGCAAATGTTCGCGCGGCCGATGGCACGCCTGTGCTTGGCCGACCGTGGCAAGTGTTCGAACGTGGCGGGATACGGGTGGCCGTACTTGCGCTCGGCTACCAAAACACGAACAAGACAGGAAATCCGGACAATTTCTCGACGCTGAAATTCGGCGACGGGATCGCTGCCGCGCGCGAGCATCTACCCCAACTACGTGCGGCTGCCGACGTAGTCGTCGTGCTTTCGCATCAGGGAACAGCGGTAGATCGTGCGCTGGCGCGTTCGGTCGACGGTATCGACTTAATCGTTGGCGGGCATTCCCACGATCGCATTGCGCCGGCCGAGCGTATTGGCGATACATTCATCGTCCAGGCCATGGCCGACGGGGCCATGCTTGGTGTGACCGAACTGGTCTTTGACGAGGGTGGCCGCCTCAACGATGTTGAGGCGCGAGCACTGCCGGTATGGCATGCGGACTTCGACTCCGATCCGGCGATCGCTGAACTCGTGGCCGGATATGTCGAACCTCATCGTGGACGTATGGAAGCGGTGCTTACTCGTGCCGTAGACCGGATCGGCCGGCAGTATAAGTCGCCGAGCGCGTTCGATAGGATCGTAGGTGAAGCGATGCGCGAGCAAACTGGGACAGACGTCGCGCTCATGCCGGGTGTGGGCTACGGCGTATCGATCTCGCCGGGTTTGGTGACGCGAAACGAACTCTACACGCTGCTTCCACATCCCGCGAAGCTCGTCACTCTCGAGTTGACCGGTGCCCAGATCGGATCGGTGCTCGAGCAGAGCGCCACCAATCTGGCGCCCGCCGAGCCGTTACACGAGGTGGGCGGTTTGGTGCAGACCGCGGGAATCGGCTACACGCTCGATTTCCGCAAGCCGATCGGAGAACGCGTTGACGATATCGTTATCGAAGGACGGTCGCTCCAGCCTAACGAATCCTACACGGTGGCCACGAACACAGGCATGGCGCGCGGTTTGCACCGTTACGCCGCCTTCACGAAAGCCGAAAATAAGACGATCCACGATATGACTGTGACCGACGTGGTGGCCCATGCGCTGAAAACACGCAACATTCTGACGGCACCTCCAATGAACGAGGTACGCCTCATTCGGGCTGTGGCTGAGTGAGTAGACAAAGGCTGGCCGGCTCGGCTCCGCTGAGTGGCAGCCTCGCCACAGGCTATCTGCGGTTCCGGGAGAGACAGGGCGGCAGGTTTAAAGCGCACCGGCTAATTGCAAGCACGATAACGTTCCTTGACTAAAACCCGGTTGTTGTTTGGGTCGAGCTAGCCGATGTCGTCACCAAATGGATCAAATCGGCAGAGGCTTTATTCTCGTGCAGCGCGTGACCTGGTATTGCCAAGGTGCAACGTTTGTATCCAACTAGTGCTTATTTGGCGGGGTTTTTACTAGCAAGGCCACGGAAGTGCCAAGTGAGTGGTTTCGGCCCTTGGATATAGCCGGCGTCGAGCGTGTCTATGGAAAAGCCTGCGTCGGTCAGTAACTCGGGAACGTCGCGATCTAGGTGACAACCGCCTGCAATATGCCGCCACGGCGGCGTGAGGCGCTGTTGCCAACGCGCCACTTTTGATTCCGGCGAGCGGCCATGCTCGCAGAACAATATGATGCCGTTCGGTTTGAGCACGCGGCGCGTTTCGCGCAGGGCTAAGAACGGATCGGGAATACTGCACAGACTATAAGTCACCAGCACGGTGTCGAAATGGTCTTCTTCGGCCGGTATCTGTTCGGCGCTAACGGCCATTAGCGATACGGATAGGCGCGTTTCGGACAGCCGTCGCCGCGCACGCGGATGCATTTCAGCCGCGGGATCAAGCCCGACGATCGTATCCACGTTCGCTGGGTTGTAGTGGGGCAGGTTACGGCCGGTCCCGATACCGATTTCGAGCACACGCCCGCGCGCCTGAGGAACCAGACGCGCGCGTTCACGCTCTACGGCAGGCAGGCCGCACGCGCAATCAAGCACGTGCGGCAGGATATAGCGGTTGTACAGACCCATGCGGCAGACTCAGTCGAGTTTCTTTTGTATCGCGGCGAACAGGGGCGACTCGGGGTTTAGGCCCGCATCCAAGCCGACCTGAAGCGCTTCGTCCGCGTTTTTACCCTGAAGGTAGCGTGCACGATAGGCCATAAGCCCGCCCACGCGGTTCGAGCTCCCGCAATGCACGATTGCCGGGCGCTGATCCTCTGCGAGTGCTGCGTCAAGCGTGCGCGCACTCGCGTCGTTGATGTCCTCGGGGCCGGCGACAGGAATATGAACGTAATGCATTCCTGCATCGGCTATCAGCGCGGCTTCATCGAACTCATCGAATTCGCCGGCGGGCCGCAGATTGACGACGGTTCGCACACCGCCAGCCAACGCTTCTTTCAGCTGTGCCGCTGACGGCTGGCCGGCTGCGACCACGTTGTTCTCAAGCGGGTGGGCATTGGCTATGTTCGAAGCGTAATCGGTCATGGGGTCTCCTTCGGTTCGAATGCGCGATTGGTCACGGCTGGTTCACCTTGGCGGCCGTTCCCGAGGGTGGGGCATCTTGACCGAGCACGACGCCGTTCACGGTCTGGCCGTACATCGAGTGCTCGCCGTGATATTGCTCCGCGGTCGCGCTGACCGATCCGGTGAAACGCGGATCCTGCGGGCGCTCTTGGCTGTCGATAAATCGGGCCACATCCCAAGCCTGTTGATCGGATAGCGTCGCCGCGCCCAGCGGCATGTTGGCCTTGATGAAACCGGCGGCGGTGTTCACGCGATGCATGCCCGCGCCCCAGTTGTAGGAGCGCGGTCCCCACAGAGGCGGAAACGCCAGACTGCCGTCCGCCGCTCGCTGACCTTGCCCGTCACTGCCATGACACAGGGCGCAGTGGTCGGCGAACACCTGTTTGCCGCGTGTGAAGCTTGGTGGCTGTTCGGGGGCCTCGAGTTCGGGATAGCCGCGCCCCGGGAGATTCTTGGCAACCGGCGCGCCGCTGGCCAGCCAATAGGCATAGGACTCGAGCGCGACGAGCACCTCGTCACCGCGCGGCGGCGGTGTGCCGTTCATGCTGTAGCGAAAACAGCCTTGGATACGCTCGGCGAAATCGTTGACGTGCTTGTTCTTGCCACGATACGCGGGGTACATCGCCCACGCCGCCCAGAGCGGCGCGGAATCCGGCCGACGGCCTTCGTCTAGATGGCAATTGGCACATTGCAGGTCGTTACCGACGAATTGATCGGCGTGCTGCTGCGTGTCGGTGAAGATGTCGCGGCCTTTACGAACCATGGCGCCGAACTCGTCGTCCGGGATCTCGCTGCGTGCGGGTGGGGCAAAATCGGCAGCCGCACTCGCAGCGCCGGGCTGCGCCGCGCCCGGAAGCGGTTCGCTTCTCTCGGACGGCGCGTTACCCGATACAGCCACGTCCTCAGATTTCGTGGCGCTCTCTGTCGTGTCGTCTCTAGCTGCGGGAGCGGCGTTCGCAGTTTTTGCCTGTGCTTGCGTCGGCGCGCTCTGATCCCGCGTGCCAACCCAGAAAATAACTGCGGCGAGCATGGCAAACGACACCGCGACCGTTAAAAGCGGGATACGATTACTCATGATCTACCCCGTTGGCGGGTACCGGTGATTGCGCAGCGAAGTATTGAGCGACCGGCTTGATATCCGATTCGTCCAACTTAGCGGCGATCGACGCCATCAAGCCCATCGGGCCGCCTGGTCGCTTGCCATTGCGCCACGCCCGCAACTGACCTTCGAGATAAGCTGCTGGTTGGCCAGCGAGGGCGGGGAAGTGCTCGCCCACACCCACACCCGCCCGGCCATGGCATTGGACACACGCGGGAATATCGTTCGCCCAACGGCCATGTTCCGCGAGCTCGGCGCCAGTATCGGGTGGGTTATCCGATTGTCCTTTGCTTGCCTGCGCGCCTTCTGTTGGAAGCTGGCTGTAATAGGTGGCCATCGCGCTTCGCTGGTCCGTAGACAATGCACTAGCAATCGGTTGCATGACCGCATTCTCGCGCGCGCCGCTGGCAAAGGCGTCGAGCTGCGAGTTGAGATAGGTCGCGCCGAGCCCGGCAAGGCGGGGGAAACCGGCGGCCGCATTGCCTTCGCCATTCACACCATGGCAACTACTACAGGGCGCGATCTTCTCGCCAAGGCCCTGATTCGCTATATCGCTTGGACTTGCCTGTACCCAAGGCGAGGCCGATAGAAGCCACACGAGCGCAGAGAGAGTGGATTTACGTATCGCCATTGTTAGAGCCTCCGCTTGACCCGTTCAATCATACCCCTACACGTATCTGTATACTACCGAGGCATAAAGATAGAGCAATTAGTTCTATCGAAATTAATCTCCAGATGGTGGATGAGCGCCATGAGTGTGATCTTCGGAATTCTTGTAGGCCTTGCCCTTGGCCTGACAGGCGGAGGCGGTTCAATTTTTGCTGTGCCGCTATTGATTTACGGCCTCGGCGAACCGGCGCAGGCTGCGGTAGCGGTATCCCTCGGCGCAGTCGCATTTACCGCGGCGTTTGGCGCAGCAGAGTCTTATTGGCGGGGCTTAATCGAGCTCAGGGCAGGACTCATCTTTGCAGTGGCAGGAGTTGCGACTGCGCCCGTCGGGGTCTATCTGGGCGATCTAGTTGACGAAGCTACGATTACGGCGCTATTCGCTGGCGTGATGATCCTCGTGGCTACAAGGATGTTTCGAAGCGCGCGCCGTGCGGGTGATGACTCGAAAGTCGTACGGGCAAGGCCGGCCGCCGACGCTCATGACGACCCGGGCACCGTTTGTCACTACAGCCGCGATGGTCAACTCCGGCTGAATGCGCCATGTAGCGCAGCGCTTGTAGCCGTAGGAGTTCTCGTCGGTGTCCTCTCCGGCTTTTTCGGCGTGGGTGGCGGCTTTCTAATCGTACCGGCGCTGATCATGATCACCGAAATGGGAATTCACAGAGCGGTCGCGACTTCCCTTTTGGTGATTACGCTTATTGGGTTATCCGGACTCACATCAGCGGTTTTTTCCGGTCGTGATATCGACTGGGCACTGACCGGCTTATTCATACTCGGTGGTGTTATGGGCATGATCGGAGGCCGTACGTTGTCACGGTATATCGCTGGCCCGTCGTTGCAACTGGCTTTTTCGATTGCCATGCTGCTCACAGCGGGTTACATGATCCTCAAAACGTACTCGTGATTTCAGGGATTGCGCTAGACGAATGGCCGGGTTCGGCGTTGGATTTAGTCGATCGAGCCAATAACACGTTGATAGCGCTGGGCCGGATGGCCGTAATCTAGCGTTCTACACCGGCACTCAATGCTGGTTTGCTCGCGTTAAACTGCATCGCCAAAAGCAAATCTGCTGGTCACTCATGCCGACACTTGTGGTCTATACCTGCGCTGCGCTTGCTGAGATCGCCGGCTGCTTCGCGTTCTGGTCTTGGCTCCGATCGGGGAATAGTGCGCTATGGCTTTTTCCGGGCATGGTTTCACTGGCGGCGTTCGCTTGGTTATTAACGCTCAGCCCCACTGATCAAGCAGGACGCGCTTACGCTGCCTATGGAGGCCTATATATAGTCGCTTCAATCCTTTGGATGTGGGCTATAGAAGGGCACGCGCCCGACGTCTGGGATGCCCTGGGCGGAGCGGTTTGTCTTGCCGGCGCGGCGATCATTCTGTGGGCCCCGCATGCGACGTGAAGCTTGTGCTTGAATCGCATACATCAGGGCCAAACTAGGTGAGCCGATCATTGGAGGTATGTATTGGGTGGTGCCCCAACCAAAGACATCGGGTCACGCTAAATACCCAAGACTCGACCGCGAATCCAGCGCTTCGAGCTCGCCCCGCGCCGAACTGAAAGAGGTAGACGAACAACGGCTCGATCGATCAACCGATCGCTAACGACGGCAGTCACCCGGCACAGCAGGACAGCTGCTCGACATCTTTGGTAAAAGTCTGGGCACAGAGCTTGAGTGCTTCTACGTGAACCAGATAAGGAAACAGCAGATCGCCCAAGGCTTCAACGGTCATGCCGTGGTGGACGGCCAATACAGCGGCCTGAATCATCTCGCCGGCTTCGGGAGCCAAGATTTGAGCTCCGAGTAGACGATGGCTGGCCGCCTCGGCAACCAGCTTGACGAATCCGCGGGTCTCGAAGTTGGCAAGCGCACGTGGTACATGTTCCAACCCTAAAGAACGGGTCTCGATCTCAAGGCCGCGCGCTTGGGCTTGGCGTTCATCCAACCCCACCGTCGCGATCTGCGGATCGGTGAAGATCACTGCCGGCATGGCGGACAGACCCAGCCGCGCCCGACCGCCGGTCATGTTGACGGCCGCGCGGGTGCCGCCGGCGGCGGCCACATAGACGAACTGGGGCAGCGTCGTACAATCGCCAGTGGCATAGATATGCTCGGCGCTGGTACACAGCGAGGCATCAACCCTGATCGCACCGCGTTCATCGGTCACCACCCCGATCTTGTCTAGTGCCAAATCGCGGGTGTTCGGGGAGCGGCCCGTTGCCACCAGCAGCCGGTCGCCCTGGATCGAGCCGTCGTCGGTGTCGAGCGTGAATTGCCCTGCCGCAAAATGTACGGCACGCGCCTGGCCGTGCTGGCGTACGTCGATTCCTTCGGCGCGGAAGGCCGCGGCAAGGCCCTCGCCGAGCGCGGGGTCTTCGCTGGATAGCAGCATACTGCGGGCCAGGACTGTGACCTTCGAACCCAAACGGCGGAACGCCTGAGCCTGTTCAACGGCAACGACAGAGGCGCCGATGACGATGATGTGCTCGGGCGTGTCCGGACTGAGAACCGCCTCATCGGACGTCCAATATGGCGTGTCGGCCAGGCCCGGTATTGGTGGGATCGTTGGGGAAGCCCCGGTAGCGATCAGAATGCGATCGGCCACCAAACGATCTTCGGACCCGTCATGTGCTGTGACAATCAGCGTATGCGCATCTTCGAAGTGGGCCCGCCCGCGGCGCAGCGTAATCGATGGATTATCGTCGAGTATTTTCTGGTACTTGGCCGCGCGTAGTTCTTCAACCCGGGACTGCTGCTGGCGCTGCAGGCGTGGCCTATTAATCGTTGGCTTGCAATCTGCCAACCCGTCAAACGGGTTGTGGCGTTGGTGCTGGGCCAGTTCGGCGGCGCGAATCTGGATCTTGGATGGCACGCAGCCCACATTGACGCAGGTGCCGCCAATGATGTCGCCCGACTCGATCATGCTCACCCGCGCCCCTGCCTCAACGGCGCGGATGGCAGCCGCAAACGCGCCGCTGCCACTGCCAATGATCGCGATATGGCGGTTGTCGTCTTCTCCCGCGACCCGTGAAGACTGGGCAAGCGAAGATTCGTCGTCCCAGTTGCGGGCATCGTAGCCTTGGGCCTGTACCGCTTCGATCAGCGTGGTTTCATCTGTGCCGTCATCCAACTGGACTTCGGCACGGCGCTCGGCATAGGACACCACAGCGCTTGCGCCAGGAAGTGCATTGAGCGCGTCCTCGACCCTTTGGGCGCAGTGCGCGCAGGTCATGCCGTGAATAGCGAGTATGCGTTTCATTTGGGTTCCGGATCGGTCGGGTTTAGCAGGCCATTTTCTTACGCCGATAAACGGCGTAGATCGTCAGCCCCAGGAAAAAGGCCAGCGCGGGCAGCAGCACATAGTCCAAATAGCCCACCAGCGCAGAAAGACCGACGACGCCGAACAGGATCACCAGCACCGGCGTGAAACAGCACAGCGCCGCGATAACGGTGCCTGCAATGCCCACACCGAACAGCTTTTTATTGCGGTCCATGTGGTATTACTCCTTTGGCTTGGACGGATAGCCGGCGCGGGTCGTGGCCGCGGCTAAGTCCGAGACCGAAGCAATCTCCGGATCGAAGGCGACCGTGGCGGTCTTGGACTCGTAGTCCACGCGCACCGTGTCGACGCCGTCGACCTGCTGGAGCGCCTTGCGCACCACAAAGGGACAGGTCGCGCAGGTCATATGATCCACCGCAAGCGTTACGGTCCGTTCAGCCGCCGCAAAAGCGCCTTGTATCCAGACCGTGCCCACCAGCAGCATGGTGGCCACTAAAATCATGCGTTGTTTTCGAACCATGACGATCATTCCTTAGAGAAAAGCCGGCGCGTACCAGGGAAAGGTGAGCAGTGCCGTGACGAGTAATGCGAGCAGCCAGAACATGAGGCGCTGACGGCGCTTGACCGCCGGTCGGGCGCACGCTGTATCGGAATCGCAACTCGGCCCGCAGCGATACAGTCGCCAACCGGCAAAAATCAGCAGCATCAGCGTAATGACGACGAATATCGGCCGATACGGTTCCAGTGCAGTGAGCGAACTCATCCAAGCGCCGCCGACACCAATCGATATCAACAACACCGGCGCTACACAGCACAGGGAAGCCCCGACCGCGGCGAGCACGGCGCCGATCTGGGCCCAGGTGGTGCGACCGGTCGCGGTCGTGGGGTCGTTCATGAAAAGGCTCCGTGCCGGTTCGATAATCGGACGAAGCGCAGCTTAAACGCGGTACTCAGGTACCGTGTCAAGGGCTGGCTGAGTTATTTCAGTCGCGGTGGGACAGCGTCTCGATCAGCGGACAATGATTGGGCACTTGCGCGTTCCGGCAGCGATCGATCAGCCCATCCAGCGTGTCCTGCATCGCCGTTAAATCGGCAATGCGGTCTGCCACCAGGGCACGCTGATTTTCCGCAACGCGGCGTACGTCATCGCAATGACCGTCACCCAAAATCAGCAAGTCGCCGATTTCGTCAAGGCTGAAACCCAAGCCCTGCGCGCGCTTGATGAAACGAATGCGGTCAACGGTCGCGCGCGGATAGCGACGGTAGCCAGTGGAAGGTTTGGGCGGTTGATCGATCAATCCGCGTCGCTGGTAATAGCGCACAGTTTGCAGATTTACGCCGGCGGCCGCCGCGAGTTTTCCGATCGTTAGTCCAGTCTCAGCCATGTCGTTTCAGGTCCAATTTGCCACGCGTAAATACGGTAGCAACAAGACATACTCGATGCGCCGTCACCAGCGCCTATCCAGTCGCGGCGGTGCAAGTTCAAATCGGACCGAGTCGGTGCTGGTAAATTTTGGTGGAGGTTCATGCTTGCCTGTAGTGGGTGACCGATACGGTTTGAACCGTTGGCGACTGTATTCACAGAATGAGCAAATCCTGTCGAGCGTCGCCGCCGAGCATCTGTTTCGCTGGGCATCAAACCACATCGAATTAAGGGTGCCTGATACGACTGCCCGTCAAGTCAATTTCGAAAGGCTTGGCATGGATGCCGATCGCTGGCTTGGATGGTCCGCTTTGGGTCGCTACCGGCCTAGAGGGGCCAACTCACGAAACGGAAAGATCGTACGTTAAGGCTCTCGTGGTGTGCATAGCGGCCGGAAGCGGCCGCGCTCGACCCGCTTATCCTGCTGCCAGACCTAATCTCCGGTGAGATTGATAGGCTCCGGCGCCAGCGGCGAGAGCTGGGACAGCAGCCCTTCGTCAACGAGTTGCCCGGAATCCGCTACTCTAAATAGACGACTAATTTATGATCCAGTATTGGTATGATCGCTGGGATGCAGCTATTTAGCTGTTTCTGGGCCTCCTGGTACGGATCGGTGCCTCAAGACGCGCCAACTCAGTACGCCAATTGCCATAAGTTGCAGTATGGCCTTGGCCCAAAAGCCGGTAAAAAGACCCTCAACCAAGTGAAAGACCACGAACAGTGTTAGCGCCGCCACGAAATAGGGATGCTGACGCGTTCGAAGTAGCCCGATGACGAAGTAAGCCACCAGCGCTATCGAGATATAGATATTGAAGGCACGGTACGATGCCCACCCGAAGCTAATTACCTCGGAGGCCCAGCCCAGAGCGCGATAGGTCAGAACACTGCTCGCGCAGGCGACGAATATAAGCTGTAATACGATCAGTGTGAGTCGTTGCCATCGTCCAAGCCACAAGACGTCTTTATTCGTTGACATAAATGGTACTCATGCTGGGATATGGGTGCCGCTTGGGCCGTTGTCAGGGCGGTTGAGGCTCTATCGTCGCAGCGGGCCAACAGACCCCACATGCCTTCGCGTGGCTAGCGTCACCGCTGCTCGCTGACGCTAGCCACCGCATCGAAAAACATCGCCGGCCGCTGCCACAGCGAATTGACGAAGATGGTGGTAACGCTGGCCGCCATGGCCACCATCGCCCAGACCGGATAGATCAGGCCGGTGGCGGCCAGGGGAATGCCAATGCCGTTGAACAAGAAGGCCAGGCCCACGTTCTGCAGCATCTTGCGATAGCCCCAGCGGCTGATCTCCCAAGCGGTAATCACCGCGCCGACCTGACCGTTGAGGATGATGATATCGGCGGCATCGATGGCGATGTCGGTGCCGCTGCCCATGGCGATGCCGATATCGGCCTGCATCAGGGCCGGCGCGTCGTTGATGCCGTCGCCGACCATGACGATACGGGCGTTGCGCTGCATGTTGCGCAGACGCTCGGCTTTTTGATCGGGTAGTACGCCGGCGTAGACGTCGTCGATACCCGCACGCTGGGCAATATGTCGGGCGGTGCGTTCATTGTCGCCGGTGAGCATCGCGGTGCGGATACCCAGTTCGTGCAGCCGGGCGATGGTGTCGACGGTATCGGCGCGTAACGCGTCGCCGAGCGCGATCGCGCCGAGTAATTGCTCGCCGCGCGCCACGACGATCACCGTGTGGCCCTGTTGTTCGGATGCGTCGATGCGCTCTTGCAAGGCGTCCAGCGCGACCCCGGCTGCGCTTAGAAACGACGGACTGCCGACTCGCATGGTCTCGCCGTCGATCTGCGCCGTCACGCCGCGGCCGGACTCGGCCTGAAAATCAGCCACGTCGGGGAAGTCCAGTCCGCGTTCAAGTGCCGCTTCGACCACGGCCCGGCCCAGCGGATGCTCCGACGCCGCTTCCACCGCCGCGGCAACCGCCAGCAGCGTGTCGTCTTTGCCATCGATGCCATGAATGTCACGCACCGCCGGCCGGCCTTCGGTGAGCGTGCCGGTCTTGTCGAATACCACCGTTGTGATCTTGCGCAGCCCCTGGAAGGCCTCGCCGGTGCGCATCAACACGCCCTTATCCGCGGCCTCACCGGCGCCGCGCACGATCGACAGCGGCGCGGAGATGCCGACCGCACAGGGATAGCCCATCACCAGCACGGTCAGGGCGGCGAATATCGCCCGCTGCAGATCAGGATCTGCCCCGAAGGCGAGCGGCCCGAGGGCCCACCCCAGAAAAGCGAGCGCGGAAATCGTGAGCACCGTCGGCGTATAGACTTGCAGCACCCGATCAACGATGTGCAGTAGACCGGGCTTGAGCGCGCGGGCGTCTTCCACACTGGAGATCACCTGGTGCAGAAAACTCTCGTCGCCCACCGCAGTGACCCGGATCAGCAGGGTGCCGTTGCCGTTGATAGCGCCGCCGACGACGCTGTCGCCGGTGGTTTTTTCCACCGGCAGTGGTTCACCGGTAATCAGTGCTTCATCGACCGCCGAGCCGCCGTCAGTCACTTCTCCGTCGACCGGAATGCGCTCGCCCGGGCGCACACGCACGGCCATGCCGGCCTCGATCTGGTCGACAGGCTTATCTTGCTCGCCGTCATCGGTGACCACGTGCGCGGTCTCGGGCTGCAGATCCAGCAGCCGCTTGACCGATTGTGCGCTGCGGGTCTTGACGATGAGCGACAGCCATTCGGAAAACAGGTGATAGGTCAGCACCATCACTGACACCGCGAAAAACGCCGCTGTCGGATAACCCGGCGGTCGCGCCACCAGTCCGATCGCGCCGCCGATTAGGCCGGCAAAGGCGCCGATCTCGACCAGCACGTGTTGATTAAGGATGCCGCGGCGTAGCGCCTGAACGGCCATGAGCAGCATATGCCGGGCCAACCCAAACATCATGGCGAGCGCGAGTGCAGCCACCAGCAGCGGCTCGGTGCCTGCCAGCACACCGCTCGCGCGCAGCCAGAACAGGATCAGTCCGCCGGCGGCCAGGCCGGCGCTGCCGGTTACGGCCGCGGTTGTGCCGCGGCCCCGAAGCACAGCGTAGCCGAAGACGACCAGGCTGACATAGATCACCGCCGACAGGCCCAGGGTCCAGAGGCTGGCGGTATCGACGATGAGCCCAACCGCGGCGAGACTCATCGCCAGCGCCGCCACGAAGCGGTTGCGCTCGATCGCCAGTGCCTGTTCTTGGCGCTCGAAGGGTTCCACCTTGCGCGGATCGCTCAGGGTATAGCCGATCTGTTGCAGCGTACCCATCAAGGCTTGGGCATTGTTTTGCCCGCCGTCGTATTCCACCAGCGCCTGTTCGTGGGTCAGACTGACCGCTACCCGCCGGACGCCGGGCTTGATGCCCAGCGCGCGTTCGATAGTGCCGGTACACAGCGAGCAGTGCATGCCGCCGATATGGGCGCGCACGCGGCGGATGCCCGCGTCGCCGGTGGCTTCTTCGCTCCAGGGACGGCGGTCGTCGGCGGTAGTGGTTGCGTCGTTCATGATAATGCCTCTCGGTTTTTGGCCGGCTACAGGCCGTTAAAAAGCCAGCGCGATCGACCAGAATCCCAGCGCAACAAGCACCGCACCGGTGACGCGCGGCATGCGCGCAGCCAGGCGTGCGATCGCATTCAGGATTCGCCGCCCGCGCCGCGTATAAACCGCGAGCACCAGCGGGCTGGACAGCGCCAAGCCGAATACCAGCAAGGTGAAGCCGCCATAGACCACGCCCCCGCCGGCGGCTGCTTGAGCCGCGGCTGCGCCGAGCAATACCGCGAGCAACGGCGCGGCGCAGGCCGGAATGTTGAACCCGAACAAAATGCCGAGCGTGGCGCCGCCGGAGGTCGTCGGCAGCCGGGGCAGCAGCCGGTCCGTCTGGCGAATCAGCCACGACGCTCCGCCGGCCAGATACACTAGCCCCAGCACCACGTACAAGCCTCCCAACGCGATCCATAAGCCATGCTGGATTCCTAGAAAGCGGGCGCCGATAACGGCGGCGAGCACCCCGAGCCCGGCCATAAGGCCGGCACGCGCCACGGTGAATACCAGCGTCTGCAACAGCCGCTGGCGCTCCGGCAACCGGTCCAGGAATTTCAGGAAGATCAGATGACTGCCGACCGAGCACGGCTCGACGAAGCCGAGCAGCCCCAGCCCAGCGGCCAGCAACAGGGCTTGTGCGAGTTCCAACGCTTATCCGGACGTCGGGGCGGCTGTATAGCCGGCGTCTTCCACCGCTTGGGCCAATGCCTCGGGTGAGACTTTGCCGGCATCGTGGGCAATGCGCGCTTGCTTCGCGTCCAGCGACACCGAGCAGCCTTTCACGCCGGCCTGCTGTTCGATGACGTTTTGTACGATCTGTACGCAACCCTGGCAGTGCATGCCGGCGATACTGAGCGTGGTGGTCTGCATAATGCGCTCCTAAAGGACAAAGGCCGGTATGCTGCAGCCGAGCCGTTTTTCGAGTACTTAGAAGGAGCGTACGACCTTGAGTGCACTCTAGGTCAAGCGTTTATTCCGGACGTTTGAAATTGGCACGACGGGGTATTCAGTCCGGCGCGTCGAGACCGTCGATAATAGGGCAGCCCCGGTCACTGCCACGGCACAGTTGCAGGAGTTGCCCAAGTTCCTGTTGTAACCGATCGAGATCGGCGATGCGATGCTGTATGTCTTGCAGTTTGTGTTCAGTCAGGCGCATCACTTCGGGGCGGGCGGCGTCGCGACAGCCTTTGAATTCGAGCAGCTGGCGAATCTCCTGGAGCGAGAAATTACAGCGCTGCGCACGCTGAATGAAACGCAGCCGCGCCAGATCACGTTGCACATAGCGCCGACGTCCGCCGTTATCCCGTGCGATCCGCGGCATCAACTCGATTTTCTCGTAGTAGCGCAAGGTATCGACGGATAGGCCAGTCTGTTGTGCGGTTTCACCAATGCTGGGCATGGCTGTGCTCCTTGAGTGCTTTCGAAAACGGTCACCGATAATGTTGCGGACCGACGACGGATGGCCGCGTGGCCAGCCCGGCGCCAGGTGGCCCACAACTGAATGCGGCATCTCGACGGAGGCCGTCCGTAGAGCGGTTCCGACCGACATTACTATTCTAATTGGCGGATTTGACTCCAGTAACGGTCAATACGAGGGCCGCGATCAGAGAAATACGCGATTCTAGCGACCCGTCAGAATGATTCCTTGAGCCAAGCCATTTCAACGAAGCTCGGCGAGACGGTCACAACAGCTGCGCCATCGCGGAAATCACCAGGCCGCCGAATACGATCAGCGTCCAGGTCGGCAGGCGGCGCACCGCTATTGCCGCCGGACCCCGCTAAGTTCTACCCGGACGTCAATACCGCCGTCTTTTGCATTTTGGCCTCCGCCTGAAAGCACTGAGGCTGGCGACAATCCCATTCGGCAAAGTTCTTGTTCAGCGAGCAACGCAACCAGCCGACGGAGCAGGTCATCCCCCAGTTGCGCAATATCTTCAGTAGTGACTTCGAAAATCATCTCGGCCTAAACCTGTTTAAATAATAATCTATTGCCGCAGCGCAACATTTCTGTATTGGAGGCGACAATTAGTCATCTAGGGCTCTACGACCGACAGCTAATTGACGGAGATCAGTACGTTCGCAGAGACCTTAGGAGTTTAGCCCTGATCAGTAGCCGTGACAGCGGTGATCTACCGGCTGCTTTGGGTTGGTAGCCGACCTCGCGCGATTAGCTATTCCGAGTCCCCTTACCCACGCACCCCGGTAGAGAGTGCTTGACAAACGTCTTTAAACGCTTTTATCGGCCGCGGAGAAACGCCGCCGAGTGCCACTCTGCCGGACGTAGGTTAGCGCCGGCGCCGTACCGGCGGCGCCGCTGTGCAAAAGAACGGCTCCACCCAAGTCGCCGAGCGACAATACATACTAGAAAAGAATCGATCTGATGAAATCGTGATTGTCTTTTCCGCCGTTCATCGACTTTGTTTGGGTCAAAACACGAAACGGGAAAATCGTACGTTAAGCAGCGACGCGCGCCCGCAGCCTATCGGTAACGTTATTCATTGGCCGCTAAAGCTTCGATGATGCGGCAATTCTGGATTCGACCACCGCGGCAGGCATGAATCATATCCTCCAACGACATTTCCAACGCCTGCAAGGCCGTAAGCTTCTTACGCACGGCTTCGAGATGCTCTTTAGCGAGTCGAGCGACGTCTTCACAGGAGGCATCACTCTGATCGGCTTGTGTCAGCAGCATGCGTACATTGTCTTGGCTGAAGCCCAGTTCCCGGCAGTGCTTGATGAACATGAGCCGTTCGATGTGTGACGTGCCGTAGTGGCGCTGGCCGCCCTCGCTACGGCCCGATTCCGGTAGCAGGCCTACGTCGCCATAGTAACGAATCGTGGCTACACCTACGCCCGTGTGTCGGGCGAGATCGCCAATCCGCAGATCGGATTGCGTCATAACCTTCTCGCGCTTGAAGCTCTAGTAGCTCGAGGACTTAGTGTGTGGCTGTTGCAGCACGCTGGCAACTAAAGCGTAGGAATATCCTTTGTGCAACCGAGCTTCGATCAACCGCATGTCGGCGCACAACGTCTCAGCACTCCCAATCATGCTCGTGGTCTATGGTCTGGCGTTGCTCGCTGGCGCCGCTTTGCCGCTCGCTTTCGCGCCGTTAGGTTGGTATTGGCTGGCCGTGCTGTCGCCGGCGGTTCTATTCCTGTTGGCCGTGCGTCTACCAAAACGTGCTGCGCTGTGTGCAAGCTACTTCTTCGGGTTGGGTTACTTCGGTGTAGGCGTTTCATGGGTGTTTATCAGCATCGATCGCTATGGCAGCGGACCCGTAGCAGCCATGCTCGTCACGGTAGGCTTTGTAGCCCTCTTGGCCTTGTTCCCGTGGTCAGTGGTATTTCTCGTTCGCACCTTATCCGCCCGGATGAACGGCCTTGCTCTATGGTTTGGTTTGCCAGCGGCATGGATACTGAGCGAATGGGTCCGGCTCTGGTTCCTGACCGGTTTTCCTTGGCTTTTTTTAGGTTACAGCCAGATCGGCACGCCGCTTGCCGCGATCGCCCCCGTATTTGGCGTGCTGGGCGTGAGCTTTGTGGTGACCGTTATGGCGGGGGGCCTTGCGTGGATGATTCTTCGTTTGAGCTTGCGGCGTCTGGCAATCACAAGCGGCGCACTGGTGGCGCTATCGCTTGGCATTTCACTGCTTGATCGTGAATGGACCGAGCCGGTAGTAGCCAAGCCACTGTCCATTGCGCTTGTGCAGGGGAATGTGGAACAAGACAGGAAATGGGAGTCAGGAGCGCTGGCGTTCACTTTGAGGCGCTATCGGGCACTAACACAGCCATACGCTGGAACGGACCTTATAGTCTGGCCGGAAACCGCCGTGCCGGCGTGGTTCGATCAAACCTCTGATTATTTAGAGCGACTTCAAGCACGTCTCGGCGAGCGCGGATCGACCCTTATGCTGGGCATCCCCATGCGTACACGCCAGGGCGAAGCATACAATTCTGCAGTGAGCCTTTCTCGCCCAAGTCAGTTCTATTACAAGCGACATCTGGTGCCCTTCGGTGAATACGTCCCACTGCGTCGATTTGTGGGCCCATGGTTGAATATTCTGGGCGCACCGCTTGAAGACTTCAGGGCAGGCCAGCAGCCACAACTGCTATATGCCTCCGGCATGCCCATCGGCGCATTGATTTGCTTTGATGTGGTGTTCGGCGCTGAAGTCACTGACCTGCTCCCAACCGCGCAGTTGTTGGTCAATCTGAGTAACGACGCGTGGTTCGGAGACTCCCTAGGGCCGCATCAACACCTGCAAATTACCCAAATGCGCGCCGTTGAAACTGGGCGCCCGCTTGTCCGATCCACCAATACCGGGCTCACGGCGGTAATCGATCACAACGGTCAACTGCTGGCGCGCGCGCCTCAGTTCGAGCCGACTGTCTTGCAGGCAGAGGTCACCCCGCGTACGGGGACTACGCCCTACGTCCGCTGGCAGGACAAACCGGTGCTGGCTATCGTCGGGATCGTACTGGTCGTGCTCGTTGGGGTAGGAAAAAGAGACAAACGAAATTCAGCCTCGCTGAGTGCTTGACCCTTTAGTCGCTAGAGGTTTTATCGTCGCCTTATATCCAACAGAGTTTGGCGCACGATTGCGCTGGTGGAGGGAGCACGGGATGGCCGATTGCGGCTGTGAATTCGAGGCCAAAGACCAAGCCCAGCAAAAGGCGCTCTACTGGCTGTTGGCGATCAACGGCGTCATGTTTCTAGCTGAGTTCGGGATTGGTTTGCTAGGCGGCTCGACCGCCTTGATCGCCGACTCGCTCGACAACTTTGCCGATGCAGCGGTTTATTCTGCGGGGCTGTATGCGGTGGGGCGCGCCGCCCATCACAAGGCGCGCGCCGCTTCCATCGGCGGCGTCGTGCAAATACTGCTCGCGCTGTTCGCCGTGGGTGAGGTGGTTCGGCGAACCCTGATGGGCAGCAATCCCGAGCCCAGCTACATGATGCTGATGGGCGCGGCGGCACTCGTGGCAAACACAACCTGTTTGCTTATCATCGCCCGCCACCGACAAGGCGACGTGCACATGCGCGCGAGCTGGATATTTTCGGCCAACGATGTAATCGCCAATATCGGCGTCATTGTCGGTGGCGCGCTGGTCTACTACTTCGACACGCGGTACCCCGATCTCATTATCGGTTTGGTCGTTGGTTTTATCGTGTTACGCGGCGGTATCCGCATCCTGAAGGACGCGCGCCAAACGCGAGACGAGCTTCAGGAATCACCGTCCTCGGAAAGCACTTGAACATGGCGATATCTTCGCGCGGTGCAAACAGGAAGCATAGCTTGTGTCTGCGGGGGTGACGATAGGGGAGGACACGCTGAAAAGTTCTAGCCCGGCCGACAGGTTGCGTTGGTTGGGATTATCCCTCGTGACGCTGCTTCTGGATCAAGCAACCAAGTACGCGGCCAGCACCTATCTCGCCTATGGTGAGCGCAGAGCCGTCACAGAGTTTTTTAGCTGGATCCATCTACACAATACAGGTGCCGCATTCAGCTTTCTGGCCGATGCGGGTGGTTGGCAGCGGGGATTCCTGATCGGTGTGCCCATTGTCATATCGGTCATGCTGCTGGGCTGGCTGTGGAGCGGGGGGACTTCGAAAGGTCAAGCGATCGCGCTCAGTGCAATTCTAGGCGGTGCACTGGGCAACTTGACGGATCGCCTGCTACGCGGCCATGTGGTCGACTTTCTCGACGTCCATTACGCACAGTATCACTGGCCGGCATTCAACCTGGCCGATGTCTGGATTACCACGGGAGCCGCATTACTGATCTGGGCGCATAGAAAATACGGCAACTGAGCGTATCGGCCGTATTACTCAGTCCCAGCTCGGGCTGCCTGCATCCCCACCATGGCTCAGAAGACGCGATACAAGCTCTTTAGAGCACAAGTTTGGAGTAAACAATGAAACTATTCGTAGTACCACTGTTGAGCCTGCTGGGCACCATTGTGGGCATCGCCCCAGCCGCGGGTCAGAGCGACCCGGACCCCATGGGCGGCGGCATGATGAACGAATCAATGATGCAATGCAGCATGATGGGTGGTCCGATGATGATCGTCTGGATGTTGTTCGTACTCCTGGTGCTTGTCGGGTTGGTGCTCGCTATCGTAGCGCTGGTCAAATACCTGCGTAGCTGAGCGGGCACATTTGTCTATCCCAATCGAGGAGAAAGCTCGCAGAGGTCGTACACAATAAGTATTGACCAAATTCGCTGCATGCTAGGGCGCTGCCGAGGCAGTCTTTAGGGTATTGCCGCCTGCGAAAGTGTGACTATTCGACTTGGCATGTGGTGCAAAGTCTGGCGGTAGACTGCAGAGCGTGCGAGCGGCCTTGAGAACTCGACAGGTTCGGGCGAATGCTTCGGTCGTGATAGCGGTAAGCGGTAGGGGGCCAGTTAATGCCGCGGGGACGGAGCTTTTGGGGCAATCGGATCCTGTCAACGGGCGAGTCGAGATACAGGCGATGTCAGTACGTGTATTTATCGCTTGTGTATTCTCCACGGCACCTAAGGCGTGGCTCTAGGTGCGGTGGCGTAGGTGGCCCCATCGATGTATCGAGGAAGGAAAGTCATCGATGCATAGTGGCAAGCGGATAGATCGCGTTCGCATGTTCTTGCGCGCGGGAGTTCAGCAACTCGGTTGACTCATGATCAGCGGCGGATGATTTCCCGTTACTGGTCGGTAGCCGGACCTTGCCATACGCGATAGCGCTCAGGGGTATGCTCGCAGATTGCATTACGGAATTTCTCGTCACGGTCGTTGTAGCGTTTCGGGTAGCGTGTGTGGTAGCTTCCAACGCATGCCGTCGTCCCGCACCAATCTACAACGACTTGTGGCGATAGTGCTCACAGTGATTGTGGCACTGAGTGCGCAGGCGTGGGCGAGCCACGTGGATTGGCCGTCATCTGATGGCGAAACGTACTCTCACGTTGAGTCAACTGCGGTAGATGGTGCCGATTCCGGCGTTAGCGCTGAACATAATGATCACTGCAGCCATGCATCCGCTCACTTGGTAGGAATACAAAGTGGCGCGCCGGATATGGAGCTCCACAAAATATCGTCGCGTAATGGACGACATCGCGACCTTTATCGCAGTTTGGCTCACGCCCCCCTGGTGGGCGGGGGCGGGGGGGGGGGGGGGGGGGGGGGGGGGGGGGGGGGGGGGGGGGGGGGGGGGGGGGGGGGGGGGGGGGT
>Ga0310345_10001099_pt1 | contig 32073 bp, 34 predicted proteins | sample HC15DNA20500_MG_FD_204667 | JGI IMG/M metagenome (GOLD analysis project Ga0310345, IMG submission 204667) | Marine microbial communities from station ALOHA, North Pacific Subtropical Gyre - HC15-DNA-20-500_MG | ecosystem: Environmental > Aquatic > Marine > Oceanic | place: Pacific Ocean: North... | reverse complement strand
CGTCCAACTCCTTGGGCAGGACGTGAACACCCAGCTCGTAGTTGTCGGGGTTGTTCCACATCTCGATTTGCGCCAGCACCTGGTTGGTGAAGCTGGTGCTCATTACGAAGGAGCTTTCGTGGCGACTCGAGGATGAAAGTCCGTATCCCGGATTCCTGCTAGTTTTGTAACGTGGTTGAGAAAAACCCCTATCTCGTAAGTGAGCCTTGAAGAAGGCTTAAACAAACCTTCGTGCAAGCCTGAGAGCATGCATCAAGAGAAGTAGTGCCTCTTCCGGAGTGAATTTATGTCCAAAAACGATCAGACTTTACTAGAACACCTCTTGCATTCACAACGTGAACAGCTCGCACCTGAACTGAACGACACAGATTTCTTCGAACTCTTTGTAGCCAACCAAGTCTTAAAAAACCGAGATCTCAGTTATGACGAAATCGAGGCCGGAATCGTAGACGGTGGGGGTGATGGTGGAATCGATGCCTTCTATACAATTATAGATGAGCAAATTTTGTCCGAAGATTTTGATTTTAGTATTCCGAAGAAGAACTGTACAGTTGATGTCATCATAATTCAATCGAAAACGTCGAAAGGCTTTGGAGAGATGGCTATTGAGCGCCTCATCTCGGTGAGCCGTGACTTGTTTGACCTAGAACAAGACTTGGATGATTTTTCAACTGTTTACAATAAGCAAGTCCTAAAAGCTGCAGAGCTATTCAGGGAGGCGCAGAGAAATTTGATTTCTAAATTTCCAAAACTCCGTTTTCTTTTCTTCTATGCGTCAAAAGGTGTAGAGGTACATAAAAATGTTTCCCGCAAAGCTGAAGACTTGAAATGCTCTATCCTCGGACTTTTCTCTGACGCAACCTTTAATTTTGAGTTTTTGACAGCGACAAAATTACTATCTCTCGCACGAACTGAACCATCCCAGGTACATGAACTTCGAGTAACCGAGTCACCCATTTCAACGGGCAACGTTGGTTATGTTTGCCTAGTAAGCTTGTCAAACTTTTTTCGATTCATAACAGACGAGAATGGAAAACTTCAGCGGCGGATCTTTGAGGCTAACGTTCGCGATTATCAAGGCAAAACCGAAGTCAACTCTGCAATAAAATCATCACTCGAAGAGCCTCAAGATGATGAGGATTTCTGGTGGCTCAATAACGGGATATCAATCCTATGCTCCCAGGCATCCCTATCGGGGAAAACACTCGCTTTAGAGGATCCACAAATTGTGAACGGACTTCAAACATCGACCGAGATTTACGCTCATTTTGGGGAAGAAAAAAGAGAAGACCACAATAGAACTTTGCTCGTCAGAGTAGTGGTCCCGCCAAACCCGTCTAGCAACGACAGAATCATAAGAGCAACGAATAGCCAGACTGCGATTCCTACTGCTTCCCTGAGAGCTACCGACAAAATTCATAGAGATCTGGAAGAGTACTTTTCCAGCAAAGGCCTCTATTACGACAGAAGAAAAAATTACTATAAAAATCAAGGAAAGCCGAAGAACAAGATTGTTGGAATTCCCTATGTGGCTCAAGCTGTTACAGCGATTCTTTTGGGTCAACCAAATGATGCCCGAGCACGACCGTCGTCCCTGCTAAAGAAAGATGACCAGTATGCTCGAGTATTTGACCCTAAAAGACCCATAGAGCATTATTTCCAAGCTGTTGAACTGCAAAGAGAGGTCGATACCTATCTACAGGAACTGGAAAAACGTCCCTTCTCAAGCAAAAACAATCTCAAGTTTCATCTGGCCTTTTTAGTGTTCGCTTGGGACTGTGAAGAAGTGAGCCCAAAGGGTCAAAAACTTGAAGCCTTTCTGGAAGAAATGGAAGAAGACCACCTCGACGAAGGACTAGAGATCTTAACAGAAATTATGGAAGACCTCGACGTCGAAAACGTGGGGGAAGACAAAATTGCAAAGTCCCCAGAGTTTCTTAAGAAAATCCAAGAATACATCAGGAATAAGCCGTAGCCATACTTATTGAGTAAGCTTCTTCCACCCGTGCAAAATCCAATGTAAATTGGTACGCAACTCCGAACGAAAATAGTGCACGTTCCAATTAACTACTAGACTCGCCCAAGGAGGGCGAGAGGAGAGGTTGGTTTGGTTCGGTTCAAATGAACGCCAAAGCACAATTCCCTAGCTTACGCTAGGTCTACATCGGAAGAAGCACTCCGTTCGACACGTGGCCGTCGGGAAAAACAGACGCGTGGCGAATGCAAGGAGTGCTTCGTCCATTTTGAGAGACTGGTGTCTTCATAGCAATTAAAAACGGAGAGGGACGACCGACTTCCGCCGGCCGCCCAAGAGTTGACCCCTGTCTACGTTCTAGCTAAAATAATAGCCAGAACAATTATGGCCGCGACAACGGCCACAATTACACCGACAGGAGTGCAGTCGCGTTGGCGAAACATTAAGACTGCCTCCTTTTTTGATTTCGCTAAGCTCTCCACTTAGCGCCCCGTTCAAGCCGAGGATTCTGTTTCGCCTTAATTTTCTGAGAGATACCGCCCTAAAAGACGGACGAATCTATCTTGGTTCTCCCCCCTTCACTCCCTTCATGCGCCAAAAGACAATCGCGCCGGAATCCACCTGGAGCCCCCTCTACCCATACCTCCAGCCCTCGATGGTTTGCCCCTGTTCAAAAATGAAACGCCTTAGACTTCACCCGGAGCAGCCAGGCGCGATTTTTTCCAAATTTTGGACCCATTTTACCCCCTCCCACGGGTCCAGGATTTTAAGTCCTGTATTTGTCGCTTTTTTAGCCTCTGGGATGGGTCTTCTGATGGACTTTCCTCAACTCCTCAAACTTTGATTTCGCGTAGTAGCTCGTGGTCTCCAGATTCTCGTGGCCCAGTAGCTCCGCGATATGACGAAGTTTCGCCCCTCCTTCTAAGAGATGGGTGGCGCAGGCGTGACGAAGACCGTGAAGGGTGAACTTGATGCCCGTCCGCTCACCCAGCTGGTGGGCAATCGAGGTCAGGCTGTCTTTAGTGAGGACACCGCGGTGATAGGTGAGCCACAGGTTATTTCCCGTCTGGGGACCCTGCAACAAAGGGCGACCCTCCATAAGATAACGCCCTAAACTCTCCGCCGCCGAACGCGTCATGGGAACACAACGGTCCCAACCGTTCTTGGTATCGCGCAGATTCAGGAGCCGTTCACCAAGATCGAGAGAGTCGAGGGTCAACGAGATCACCTCGCCCCTCCTCAAACCACTTCCGTAAATGATCTCCAAGATCGCCTGGTTACGAAGCCCCCAGGCCACGGTGAGATCCGGAGCCTGCAAGATCTCTTGAACCTCCGACTTCGTCAGCGACGAGGTGTAAATATTTCTTGGGTATCCGATTCCCGAAACCAACCCCTCGAAGGGATCGGAGAGGAGAACACCCGTTTTCACAAGATAAGATGTCCAGGTCAGGGCGTGGTTCAAAAAGATCACCAGAGACGATTTGGAATACCTCTCGGTCTCCAAACACAGCTCCCCACCCCTAAGAGCCCGGTAGTACCGCAAAAAGTGCACAGGCTCAAGCTCCGAAGGCAAAATCTCCTCACTCTTCAGCCAGCTCCAGAACTTCTCTACCCGACAGTAGATCTTCTGAGGCTTCAACGTTTTGTGTCGAGCCTTCAAATACGCCCGATAACGAGAAAAATGAGGCGCCCAAACCCGAAAGCGCTCCTCAAAACTTTTCACGTGGGTGATACTCATCCAACATCTTCCTGAGATCCGAGGTCTCCACCCTCGTGTAAACCTGGGTCGTCTTCAGCAGTCTATGACCAAGAAACTCCTGGATATAGCGAATGTCGGCTCCGTTCTGCAACATATGGGTGGCGCAAGTGTGCCGAATGGTGTGGAGATCGATCGGTTTTGAAAGACCAATCCTTTGAGCCACAATCTTCAAAGTCCGCAAGAAAGCCGCCGCCCTCAATCGCCCGCTCAACCGAGACAAGAACAACGCCGAGGAGCCGGCAGCCTGAAGCTTAGGGCGTCCCCGCTCTAGATAAGCGGTGAGAGATTTCGCCGCCTCCTCCCCTATGGGAAGCAATCGCTCCCGGTCACCCTTCCCCCGCACCCTCAAGGAACGCTCCTCCAGGCTCACGGAATCCAAGGTTAAACCCTCAAGCTCTCCTCTGCGAATCCCCGAGGTGTAAAGAAGCTCCAGGATCGCCCGGTCCCTCAAAGAGATCGGGTCCTCACCCTGGAATTGAGCCAGAAGCCTCAACATCTCCTCGGGAGTCAGGATCGAGCGAGGCAACCGCCGCCTGGTTTTGGGCCGCTCCAGCTCATGAGCCGGATTCACCAGAAGAAGCCGCTGTTTGGTGAGATACCCGAAAAGCTGGCGCAACGCCGCGATGTGGGTCTGCCGAGTGGTTGCGCTCAGAAGTTTTTTCTTCCCCCCTCGCCGGGTATTCTTCGAACCCCGCAGGGACAGAAATACAAGATAGTTCTGTAAAATCTGAGTGGTGAGATCGGAGAGCTGTCGGAGCTCTTTCTGCTCCTCGACCCAGTCCAGAAAAGACTGCAGAGCGAGACGATACGTATCAATCGTGCGCACGCTGTAATCCCTCACCCGCAACCAGTCCAGGCAATCCCTCAAATGTTCTCGGAGCGTCTCCCCTAATCGGGCGGGCTCCCCCCTCTCCACACTCAAAGTCCGTAACCTCCCCTAACCCAAGAACAGTTTCTTCTAAGAAGAAAGATCTTGGGGTCCTGGTCCTGCGGAGGTGCTCCCGCCCAGTCGGGACGGCTAGTTTGGGGTCTAGCTATGTGGTGGTTGTTTTTCATGGTTTGGGGGTGCTAGTTTTTGGTTTCCCTCCCCCTAGCCGGGGTCTTTTCCCCTCGCCGGTACAGCCGCGATAGCTATACACAGTAGGGGGTTCGTGAATCGTGACGAGGTGCCAAGGTGTCCTGCGGACGGCACGGTTATGGGCTTTGACCACCTTGCCCAGGCCTGACAAGGTTGGGCAAACCCCTGCGGGGGGCTCGTTGGTCCCGCAGGGAGTTCGTTGGGTTTTAGTGGTTGAAAGCTACTTCTGTGGGGAGCGGGGGAGCTGGTCGAGCTTGGCTTGGAGCTGCTCTGGTGAGAGCAGGCCCAGGGCCTTGGGGTTGTGGGAAAAATCGGGGTTGAGGCGGTAGACGAAAGTCTTCCCCTTTCGACCGTCCAGGATCTGGAGGTACTCCAGACTCACAAGTTCATCCAGGCAGGCCCGGAGTCGTTTGTCCGGCCACCCCAGAACCTCCCGTAATTGTCGCCGGGTCCAGTGAACATCAGTAAGCGACGGAGGGCGAGCTTTCGATTCCGTTTCTCGACTCGACGAAACAACGTTCCCTTGGTCCTCCACAAACTGCTGGGCGCAGCCCCGCATATGGTCGATGAGTTCTCGACCCCATCGGGACAGTTCGTCCAGGGAAACCCACAGAACTTTAAGTGCCAACTGGTAGGCGATGGCATAATCCTCCACTGTGGCCTCGATGAACTTAATCTCTCGCCCCTTGTGGTTGGCCGTGCGCAGCACCCGTTGAAACTGGTGGAGAAAGGCCACCGCTTCGATGAGACACAAAAACCGTTCGTGGTCGCGCCGGGTTCTCAAATATTGAGCCGGAAAGGTGAGCTGCTCGGCGTAAGGGATCACCACGCGAACCGATTCCAACAGACGTTGGGCGTTGTGGTGTTTGCGCCGGATGATGTCCCGGGCGCTCACCCATCGTAAACCGGTGTGCCCCCGGGCCCGCCGCTGATGCTCGTGAATCCGCCGAGTCTGGTCGGCCGACTCATCCAACGGGATCTCGAAACAACGACTGGTGTTCTCAGGGTTGAGATAACTCTGAGTCGTGGTCTCAAGGTAAGCGATAGGGCCCATCACCTCGTAATGCTTGGCCGCCATCTTCCCCGTTTCCGGGTCCTTGAGAGTGACCATCTGGGTGAGACGGTCCTTCGTCTGCAAGGTGCGAATGGCGTAGTCGGCCCCTTCCCCACCCGCTCGCTCTTCCAGGATCAGAAGCTTTCGCCGGAGATAATCTTTGGGAAGATAGTAAAGCGCCTGGGAACTCAACTTCGAAAACAGCTCTACCTCTTCCGGCGGAGTCAGCTGCTCGGCCAGCTCCGCCAGGAAACTCTTGCCGGCGCCGGACCCCGAACCGATGATGCCCGACAACGGACGGGGAAGTTTCCGGGACGTGGCGATGAGATAAACCAGAAGCTTCGCCTCCTCTTCCCCCACGTAACCGAGAGCCTCCATATCATCTTGCAGACGACCCACGAGGTTGCCCTCACTGAGATAAGCTCTCGCTTCGGCCTCCTCCTCCGGACTCAAAACCACCGTCTCGCCGGTAGGCTCCGCCTCTTCCTTTTGACGTTGCCGCTCTTCCAAACCCTCAATGATAGTTTCGAGATCTGTTTCGATATCCGCCGGAGTCAGACCGGGAACGGAGTCGCTTAACCGAGAGCTGCAGGCGTTGGCGAACGTCTTCCGAGTTTTGTGGGTGTAAAGGTTGATAACATCTCGATGCGTCTTCCCGCCACCCAGAACCAAGATCTTCACTTTCAACTTCTCGTCGGTTCGCCGCCCACAGGACGACACACGGTAAAGAAGATTGTGAGAGTCCAAGAGATACTCGGAATCCCGAGCCTCCTGACCCAACGGTTCCCCGCGGTTGATGCTCGCTCGAAAACCGGTGGCGGTGCCGCCCCGTTGAAAATACTCACAAGGATCAAAGTCGAGACGGACCCGGACCGAGCCGATGCCCCTCTTCTCTAACTCTTCACTCCAACGTCTGGCCCCCTCCTCGCCCGCTTCATCGGGGTCCAGAGCCAAAACCACCCGCTGCACTCCCTCTTGAGAGAAAAGTTTCACGAGTTCCGGCTTCGGAAGAGCCGAGCCCACCGGAAGCACATTGCGGATTCCCGCCTGGTAGCAAGCCAGGGCGTCCAAAAAGCCCTCCACCAAAACCAGCTCGTCGGAGCCCCGGGCGGCCTGAAGATGAACAACGGCCTGGACGGATTCGGAGTTCTGCGGAAGAGAACGGTGAGGATTCTCACTTGCGATGATGCGACGACCCCAAAAACCGACCACGTGCCCCTCCCTATTATAGAGAGGGCAAACAACACAGTTGTAGAGAGACTCGTTGCCCTTGCCGTTCAAAACACCAAGGTCTTGAAGGCGACTCTGTTGTGCCGGAGTCATCTGGGGCAGACTCTTCCCGGAAACAAATCCCAGCCCGAAAGCACGGATGGTTTCCCCGTCGGTGAGATTCCGCTCGGCAAGATAAGCCCGAGCCTTCTCGCTCTTTGCCAGATCCTGGGCGTAGATCTCCTGGAGACGCTGGAAGAAAACCAGGTCCTCGGAGGTCAGTTCCACCGGGGAGCTGTCCCCCTTCGGGAATCGGGTGCGCGAATCTCTGTGCTCTTCTATTCTGCCACGGAAGAGATCGGCGGCCTCCCCGAAGGTGAGCCCCCGAGACTTCTGCAAAAAGGTGATGCCGTCTCCGCCCTCGCCGCAACCGAAGCAGTGCCAGAGCCCTTTCTCCGGGTCTATCGAAAGACTGGGAGTGTCGTCTTTGTGGAACGGACAGTGGGTCTTGTAACTCTTGCCCTCTCTCTTAAGCTCGTGTCCGTGAGAACGGAAAAGCTCCAGAAGAGGATCTGCTGTGGACGTAACCATCTAAAAATACCGGCACGGCCGACCGAGGGTCCGACCGCTGGCCCAGTTGGAGAACGCCCGCTGATGCTGCTCTGTCCAGCCCGCCACTTCCGAAAGATCAAACGGAAAGTCGTAACGGTTCCAGACGTGGAGCAAAAATGAAAGGACGGAACGTTCGTGAGTGCTGATAGGCTCTTCGTGAAGAGCGATGGCGTGCTCGGGACTGAAGTCTTCCGGAAGTCGGCGGCGGCGGATGAAGAGATCGGTAACGGCAAAACTTTTGGCGAGGATGCGCCAGGCTTGAGGTGGGGACATGAGATCGGGGTCCTTTCTGGAAATTCAGCTCAATGCGATATGCATTCCGATAAACTATTTTTATACTTTTTAAAAAGTATAATCAAGTATTAAATACAATCTTTTGAAAAGAGATATTCAACTTCGAAGTTGTTCGCCGAAGCACAAGCTCGTAAAGTAGAGACAATGTACGGGACAGAAAACACATTAGGGGTCCGCATTTCCCAGCTTCGACAAGATCGGGGCTGGACCCAAAAAGAACTCGCGGGCAAGGCCGGCATCACCCAAAACCACGTTTCCAGGATCGAAAAGGGGAGAATGACTCCGAGGAGAGGCACGCTGACTGGAATCGCCGAGGCCTTTGGGATCAAAACTGAAGACCTGGAAGCTCTTGCCAAAGTACCCGAAAAAAACATTGAAGACCGGCTGGCCAAGGAGGACCCCGAACTGGCGGCCCTCATTTCCCAAATCCCCCTGCTGAGTGACGAGCAGAGAGACGCGCTTCGTATCACCCTAAGATCGATGGTTGCCCATCAAAAGGTCATCGAGTTTACCAATGCTGCGAGCTAATAGACCGAACAATATTTCGAAAGGTCTCCGACAAAACCAACTTTAAGCTACCAATATGGCTTGTATTCACAAAGGAATTAATTGCGAAATCCCTTTTCTGGAACCTTTTGTCGCCCACTACAACAAAGTCGAAAGCGCCGACTACCAATTCTATACCTGCCTAGATAAAGGGCGGTCATCTGAAGCGCAACCGAGCAAGCAGCCAGAAGCCCTGTACTCTGGAGAAAAATCAGGGTTACTTACAATTGAGCGAAAAATAATATCTTGGCCTAAAGACGCTATCAAAAATCACAATATGTGGCATGATTTCTTCGAACCAATTCTTGAGAGACACGACCTGTTTGCCGACGCCCCGTACCTACTGAAAGTCCCCCACATCGTTCCTATTGTCCCCTCAAAATTTAAAATTGGCAGACTTCATCTAGAAGAACAGCTTAAAAGACTGAAAACAAACATTTCAAACGGAAAAACGTACCGAATCTCAACCCCCTTTGAATGCCGATTTAGAATACAAGATGAGTGGGAACGAGACGAGAGCCAACCCGAAACGGGGCTTATGGTAACGACTAACTTACCTTGGCGATGGGGGTCTTCCAAAGAAGAAAGAGCTCCGATATATAAGGAGCTAGAGCGGTACTTTAAAGATTGTCGAAAGAAGTTCTCCATATGGCAGAACACTCGAAAGATACTGTTGCTTGAACCACACGGAGACATTACTTGGGACGCTCTCTTATTTGCACCTTGGGATAAAATCTTACGCGGAGATGAACTCGATGAAATTTGGACAGCAGTCTTTTACCACGAACACTACCTAAGCTGGTCTGAGAACTGGGAATTCGAAAGAATTTTTCCAGAGACGGAAGAAAAAAGCAAAAGCGCGTAAGCAAATCGGGTCCCAAGTTGAGAACGACTTAATATTGACGTTCTTTCATTAGGTCCGGAGAAAGATCCTGAAAGGTTTAAAGTGAGTCAAGACCCCTTGAATGAAAGACAGAGCCATGAGGCAAACGAGCCTGAAAACTATGTTGACATGGAAAGTGAGTTTTGGTGGGAACGACTTCAAATCCGCATCACGCGTCATACGGTCTCTTTGCTCGTCTTTCGAATAAACAGCGACGGGCTACCCAAAATGAATCATTTTTACCAAGGGTCTGGAGTTCTGGTAGAGCACAACGGGAACTACTCTCTGGCAACCTGCGCTCACAATTTTTTGGAATATGACGACAAATACAAATTTATAATTGTAGACAGAGCCGGAGCACTTGATTTTCGGTATAAAGACTTCTACTCTCCCGACGACGTTATCATCAATAGACCACAGTATGGACCTGAGGACGACCTAGCGAAAGTAAAACTCAAACCTGACTTCATTACCAGAAATGAAGAACTATTTTTTCGGCTGTCCAGAATCCCTACAACGATTCCTAACGCCTGCACAGTCGTTGCCTGTGGAGTACCTGGAGAAACAAGCAGCACAAAAAACACTTTCCCGCTTGAAATCAAGACAACAGCGACTTGTGTTCCCGGTGAGCTAAAGACCGATATTCAATGGTCACCCGATGGAACTATCGTACAAAATATTTTTGCATCGATTATCGATAAGTCTTCTCCGTATTTTGACGGGGTCTCTATCTACGAAGCTCCAAAATCTTTCGCGGGACTCAGCGGAGGTGGCCTTTGGGCTATTATGCCAGGACATCAGCTAACTCTCCTGGGTTTGATTCGAGAAGAGAACTCTACTCAATTTTCTAGCATCTCCATCAATAAGTGGCTGGATTTTGCTGATTCCTAGATACTAAGCGAATGTGACCGGCAGCACACACGGTGATAACCACTCGAAACTGTGAATAATGCACAAGCCAGACGAGCCCTTAAAAAAGAGCCCCTCGAAAGCTCTTCGCTTCTGAGGGGCCATATGACTCACTATGCTTACTCACTCATCAGCCGGTGTTTATGAATGCAGACCACTTGAACCAGCTGATATATGTACTCTACGGTGCCCGGCTGGAACGCAGATGGAATGGACACGCCCTCTTGTAAAGAGCTTGTAAAACCTCAAAAAATCTCTTTGCCCGGGGGAAACTTCTCACTCTCTACCAACTGCCGGCCGACTCCGTTTTCTTGACCGGAGTTCCAGAGCGCAGTGCCTGTAAATGAAAGCTTTTTTCGTGATGGTGGATTAGATGCCGAAAGCGGCCAGGCTGAATCGGTGAGATCACCGGGCGAGAGATAAAGAACTGCAGGCAGATGTCTCTCCGCTGGAGTCGCCGAGCCCTATAAAATGGAAGGTTGCGCGTTTTTCGCTCGACGAACTGCAGAAATTAAAGTGAGTTCGGAACTCCTCACGCGCTTGGCTCCCGGGCCAACTCAAACCCTGCCAATTTTTTACTCAATACGTCAGAGCTGAGATCGGGTTCGCTCCAAATTTTTCCCAGACTCGGCGGCGGCGTCAGCCGCCGCCGGGCTCCGGGGCCGAAAGGCCCCGGCCGGGCCCCTGGCCGGAGGCCAGGGAACACTCTCAGAGACCCGAGGCCATCCAACGCGCCACCGATTCCGCGCTCTTCTGTGTCGAGTGACTCTCCATTATCACCGGTCTCTTTCCGTCATCCTCTAAGTAGATCGCGTATCTCGGAGGCTCGCCTTCTGGTCGCACAAGACAACGACCCTGACCACTCTCGTAAGTAAACGCAGCCACAACTCCAGGCAGTTCCAGATCTGAGTGATTCATGAAGCCACCCCTCTCCCCAGCATCCCCGCGACCGCCGCCTTCTTACGCTGTTCGTTGGTGTGGGTGTAAACCAGAGTGCTCTCCAACCTTTTATGACCGAGCAGCGCCTGCAGTGTGTAGACATCGACCCCCGAGGCGTTCAGCCTCGTGGCGAAGTAGTGGCGAAAGCTGTGAGGAGTTATCTTCGCCGACAGCCCCACTTTCTCGCGAAGCCTCTGGATAACGCGTTCGGCCTCTCGTCTCGGCAGAAAGCCGTGGTTCTTCCAACAGAACAACGGCGCCTCAGGGGCCGTGGAGAAGCCACGCTTCTTGTTGAACTCCAGGAGCTTGGTTACGCACTTCTGGGCCACCGGATTGAGAGGGACATTTCGAGAGCGCCTGTTCTTCGTGATTCGACCGGGAAGGTACAGTTCATCACGTATAGCGTCTCCCGCCATCACATCACCCACCGTGAGGCGGGTCATCTCCCCAACCCTCAAGCCAGTGTGACACAGGAACAAGATCATCAGATAATCCCGCTTCCCCCAGGTGCCGGCCAGGTTGATACCCTCCAGGAGCTGCCGGATCTCAGCATCCGTGGGCGCCACCACGGGCGGTCTCTGGAACATCTAGAACACCAGCCTTTCTAGGACATCGGCAGTGGACTCCACCGTGAACACACCCGGTGACCTCGACAGATCCGAGGCCCACTTCTCGGAATCCACCAGAGAGCGGAGAAGACCCACCGGTTTTCCTTGGGCCAAAGCCGCCCGCACCGTGGAGAGGCTTCCACTTCTCTTCTTGGCCTCCACCACTACGAGCACCCGCGAGAAAGCCGCTATGACCACATTCCTCTGCAAAAAGCTCCGCCCGTTCCGGTAACCGCTAAATCCAGGATCATTGAACTGAGAAACCAGGGCTCCGCTTTCAGCCACGGCCTCTCCCAACTCCCGATGCTCATAGGGATAGACGTGACGTAGACCAGTCCCCAGAACCGCCACCGTACGACCACCTCCTTGGAGAGCGCTTCGGTGAGCGGCTCCGTCGATACCTTTGGCCAGGCCGCTAACAACCGTCACACCTTCGGCGGCCAGCTCCCGCCCGAGTCTCGCCGACCTTCTGGCTCCCGCCGTCGAACAGCTCCGAGACCCTACTATTCCGACTCCCTCGGAGTCGGACGGCAACAGTTCGCCCCGATACCACAGACGAACAGGGGCCTTCGGGACCGACCCCAGATCTGTGGGAAAATTGGGATCTCCCAAAACTGTGGTTCGAATCCCTTCGAACCACGGCTGCACCCTCTCCCGTTCTGGTCTTTTTCTGTTTTCTGTGACCATGATTTTGTCTCACTTTCTCTGTTTTAAAAGTGGTGAAAACCGACACTTTCACCAACCCTTTAGACTTCGACACACCCTCATGAGCACCTCGCAAAAAAGCCCGTGAATACGGGCTTTCTCAAGCTTTTTAGACCTTGACTTTCTCCCTCGAAACAACCCCCTCCAACCCCTCCGAAACACCTCTCCTCAGCTCTTCGCCTTCTCCCTTTCTTCACACATTTTCTTAAAGAGTTGCTGACCAGAGGGGCCGTGCTCTCCGATATCCTGGAACCAACCCAAGTTGGCCTCTGCTCCCTGCTGGGGCTGTGGGAAAGTCCTCGGGACCGACCTCTCTTCCATAGCTTCTTTTTGAATTTCGGTTTTCTCTCGCTGAACAGCTATCAGCTTCCCGGGACTTTTCCATAGCTTGGGGGCTAGGCGGGCGCGCCAGCGGGGGCCGGTGTAACTCCTTTGCACTTCCCCCCGCCCGAGGCTCCGGGGTATCGACCCTAAACGGGCGAAGCCCCCTGGTCCCCCGGACCAGCTCTTCAGGAGGCAGGGCCCGGTTTTTTTGCTGGACGCAACTCGTAAGAAGTGGCGGAACTCAAGGGCGCGACAGCGGCCGGCGTCAGCCGGCGAACCCTTGAGTTTTGCTACTTCCTTACGAGATACAGTTAATGATGAACCGGGCCCCACGCGCGGCCTTAAGTTTCTCCCGATGGTCCCCGGAGCGAAGCGGAGGGGACACTGAGGGAGAGACTCCCAAATGGTCGCCCCGCTCCTCACCTTCAGTCGAGCGGTGGCTTCTCGCTCTACGGGTGCGAAGCACTCGGCCGACAGGCCGAACTGAGCTTGCCTTGTTGAGCACCGTGGCAAGCTCGGAGCACCCGATACCTTAGATTTTCCTAGACCCGGCCGGGCTCCGGGCCCTCTTTCAACAGCTCTCTCACAACGTATCGCCTTTCTTGCGAGAGCTTCGAAGCTCTCGCGAAGATTGCACCAACCCCGGCCAGTGGCACCCAACCTCCTCAAGCCTCCCAAGCCCTCCCCGAGGGCCGGAGGCCCGCCAATTGGCTTCTCCTACTTTCTTTGTTGAAGGCGTGTTCGAGTTCACTGGAAGCGGTCAGATCACGGTCGGTTGTCTTGTTGCTGCCCGCAGAGCTCTGAGATCCTGGTAGGCCCGGCTTTTTTGCTGAACACACCTTTGAGAGCCCCCGGAAGACAAGGGCTTGCCCCGGCGACAGCCGGGGTGGTTCTCGGCCGAAGGCCGAGGTTCACCCTTGGATTTCGGAGGCTCTCAAAGGTACAAAGAATGGTGAGCCGGGCCGTTCGCGCGGAGAGTGATAGCGAGTTGGTTTGCAGGATTCAGGAAGGACAAGAAGCTCTGGTCGGAGATCGGGAGCAGATTGCGCGCATCCCCGAGGGCCGAAGGCCCGTCTTTTGTATTCACCTACTGCCTTTTCTTGAGGGGCCGGGCTTCGGGCTTGGCGGTACGGTTTTCTTTGAGAACTCATTTCTTGAGCGGCCGGGTCAAGGGTAAGGCCCCAGAAGCGTCCAGGGCGATTACATCAGGCTCGACCGGAGGGTATGCACATCATTCGTACATCGGTGCCTAGAAAAGATCTGCGGTCGGTATGGTCGGAGGATGCAGCGCCAAAGGCCGACCTTGATGCGGCTGCTCAAGAAATCGATATAGTGGACTGAAAACCGTAGGGCGGCCCCTCTCCCCCGAGGGCCGAAGGCCCGTCAATTGGTTTTCCTACTTTCTTCTTCAGAGAGCGCGCGGCGTTCGTCCGGCCCGGTCAGATCGTGCACAGCGTCCTCACTGTTGCCGGCGGAGCTTCAGAGCTTGCGGCAGGCCCGGCTTTTTTGCCTCACGCACCTTTGAGAGACCCCGGAAGTCAAGGGCTTGCCCCGGCGACGGCCGGGGTGGTTCTCGGCCGCAGGCCGAGGTTCACCCTTGAATTCCGGGGGCTCGCAAACGGTACAATGAATGGCGAGCCGGGCCGTCCGCTTGGGAAGGATGGCAGCGGGTTGGCTCGGAGCATCCGGGAGAGATAAAGCAGCCGAGCTCAGAGAGCGAACTCAGCTCGCACGAGTCTTCGAGGGCCGAAGGCCCGTCTTTTGTATTCACCTACTGACTTCTTCAAGGGGCAGCGATGCTGGGATCGAAAGAAAAGAGCACCGCGATACAACCCAGGATCTGCTTACCTTAAAGCAACGCTCTCGTAAAGCGTAGGTCGTAAAGCCACGCGAACGGAGCGCATCCCTGATAAGGACGCGCTCCCGAATTCACTCATCCTCATCATCTGACGGGTTCAAGTAGCCCCTCGATTCCCCAAAGAGATCGTGATACGTCTCCTCGGCCGCCAAGAGTTCAGAGAGCGAGTGCCAGGGGCGACTCTCTCGATGCTGTTTCAAAAGGTCCAGGGCGAGTTCGGGAGAGGTTTGACTGGCCGAGCGGTAAGACGGTTCGCTGACCGGGTCCAGCGTCTTGAGCACTGAGCCAAGAAAAGTTGGCGCCTCCGGTTGAGGGGAATCCTGTTTGTAATGGAGAGTGAGCATTATCTTCATACCTTCAGCCTAGAAGCGGTTTCTCAACAGACTGTTGCCGCGATGTGACCGGGATGCTGCCAGACTTTTAAGAATTTATGAACAGCAACTCTCGTGCTCTACGAACAGTGTAAGTCTGCCGAAAGAAGGCTCCAAAAGTTTCGGCAGGGTCGGACTTCAGGTTGGATAACTCAAACGGTGTGCGATTCCAGTATTCCGATAAGGAGAAACGCAAGTTCGCCAAACTCTCGACGGAGCTTGGAGTGGAAGAGGTCGCCAGAATGGCGGGGGTTTCCAAGAGCAGACTGTCAGGGTGGCGGACTCGATTTGGTTTCGCTAACCGTTTGCTCTCAAAAGAAGAAAGAGAGAAGGTCGCGAGACTTTCCCTTGAGATCGGGGTGCCCGCAGCGGCCGAGCAAGCGGGGGTTTGTGGAGCTACCGTAGTGAGCTGGCGCAAGGAGTTCAAACTCTCTCAACCCCGAGAGAAACCGGCTGCGATGAAGCGAGCAGCGGTGAAGCGCTCTATTGTGGTTGGACCGGTGGCCGCAGCCCGGGAGTTCGGGGTCAGTACGAGAACCTTGTGCGTCTGGAGAGAGGACGAGGGAGTGACCGAGCTACCTCCTCCGAGATTCAGTGATGCCGAGAAGAGAAAGTACGCTAAGCTATCCTTTGAGCTGGGAGCCGAGAAGGCAGCCTCGAAAGCAGGTGTGCATACCACAACAATCTTCAGGTGGCGTGAGAAGTTCGGGATGAACTCCCCTGCTCGGGTCACATCCGAAGAAGAGAAACTTCATTTCGCTCAGCTGGCGAGCAGTATCGGTCGCTCGGAGGCAGCCCGACAGGCCGGCGTCATCCCCGCAACCATTACCCAGTGGAGAAGAGACTTTGGGATAGCCAAGCCGCGGAACACACCTCCTGAGTATACAGATGAGGAGAAGCGCCGGTTCGCACAGTTGGCGGTAGAGATCGGCAACGCGGCCGCCGCCGAGCAGGCAAAGGTTAGTCGCAAGAGGATTGGGGCCTGGAGAAAGAAGTTTCAACTGTCCGCCTACGCGACTTTAAAGCAACGCCAAAAGTTCGCTCACCTCTCCACGAAAGTCGGTCTGGAACAAGCTGCGGAAAAGGCCGGAGTTCATCCTTCGACGATAGTCAGCTGGAGAAAAGAATTCGACGTTCGCGGCACCCCAACCAAAAGACACTACACCCCGGAAGAGAGAAAGGCCGCTCTCAAGCTTTGCGAAGAAATGGGCCCCACGGCTACCTCTAGAAAGCTTGGAATACCCATCGTAACCCTCCACTTTTGGCGAAGAAGAAAATGAATTCTTCATACGCGTCATACGACGGAGAGAGTCTGTTTGGCTAAACGTATGATAACTTGCGCCGCGACTCTCTCGAAAGTATGAAAGCCAACCTGTCCATCATACGGCTCGGAGAAAAGTATGAAGATCGGGGCGCGCTCACTCAGTCGTCAAGATCCTCAAACTCCCCGGAAGCCAGTGGGTGAGCGCCCTCATACTTGCTGAGAATCTTTCCAATCCCCAGGTGCACGTAGAGTTTGGTCGTGGTGAGAAAGCGATGGCCAAGCAAATTGCGCAGAGCGTAGAGATCGAGGCCGCCCTCGTAAAGATGGGTGGCGAACGCGTGTCGTAAACAGTGGGCGGAGAAGTGGCGGTCTTGAGCATCGTAACGCTCCACGAGCCCCGCCTTCCGCCCCCACTTTTGGATGCGCCGGTTCATCTGCCGGTCTTCAATATCAAACACCGGGTCCGCGAGACCGCGACCGTACGTGAAATCGTTAAGAATATCGGCCGTCTCTTTGTCGATAGCAACGTAACGATCTTTGTCGCCCTTGCCGTCGCGAACGAAAACGGTTTGCTCTTTGAAGTTGAGATCGGCCATCCGCAAATTTTCCACCTCGGAACGGCGACAACCGGTGGCGTAGAAGAAACGGATCAGAACATAATCTCGTTCGTGATTATCCTGGGCCGTCTTCAGAAGAAGTTTCATCTCTTCGCGTGAGGGAACCGCCGGAAGTCGGCGGCCGCTCTTTTGAAGTTCGTCCAGTTCGTCGCCCAACTCTTCGTACCGTTCGCGCTCCACGGCATTGAGGGCGTCGGTCTTTCGCCTCGACCGTTCACCACGCGCAGCCTCCGCGACCTTCGGGCCTCTGGTCTTTTGGTTCCGAATGGCTTTGTTGGCGGCCAGGAGCATCGAGGAGAGGGAGCCGCTCCCTCGGTACATAGCGACCGGGATCGTGAGCCCCCCGTCCTCCGGCTCTTCATAGTCTTCAAGGTCTTCAAACTCGCCGGCCAGCTCCTCCAGAATCTCAAGCTCTTCGGGGTGGAGGATCGCGGCCAACTCTTCAACGGACAAGGACGACATACTCCAAGCTTCCTTCATTGCTCTTCGGGTCCTGGCGAGAGCGTGAGCAGACGGAGCGCTCGCGGCCGATGGGTGGATCTCTTTGCGAGCAGATGCGCGCCGCCAGAATTTTCCGCGCGCACGTCGAAGGCGCGGCCCCGGTCAGCCGCGCAACCCAGATCACGAAACTAGAAAAGAAAAAAATCTGTCGGACATGTACTTCGTAATCTCAGACATTGGATCTCCAGGATTCTGTCTAAGACACTTTCAAAATCTCTTCGGACCTTCACCATGCCCTGCCCCTAAAAACACACCCTGCGTCACCAGACGAGGCCACAGGCGATGTTTGCCCCTCGAAAGCTTGGTCGCGAGAAGCTCGACAAAACGACCTCACAAAACGCCCCCTCCTCAACACTTTTTAGAACCCTAGTCGTTTGGTACGGTGACCTCCCAAAAATCCCGGAGACTTTACGCGGTTTCCCCTAGTGGCCGGTTTGCCACTCACATCCAAAATTGGGTCCGAGACGAGTTTCTGAGAACAGCTCTTTTGAGGTTAGATCGAGCGGCGAAAAGAGAGCTGCGACTCCGCGGTACCGGTGAGCGCTTGGCGTCCGAAACCCCGAGGGTCGAGGCTGGTAGCCAAGTTGTTCGCGATGAGAGCGGAGCCGGAGAGGTGGGCGGCGGCCTTGCTGTTGGCTCCGAAGGGGTTGGATTCTGTAACCTGGCTGCTTTGGAAGGGGTTCGTGTTGTTCATAGGTTCAATTTACGAGATTCCTCGATTCTGTTCAGTGACGGTCGTCAACTTTGGACCCTTCATAAAAATTCGCTGTTCCGCTCGGAAGACCAGGTAGAATACGAATTCCAGGGTGATAAGTGTCACTGAGCCGTTAGACAGGTGTCAGTAGAATGAGCAGGTGAGTACTTCTCAAGTCAAGCTGCCTTCTCAGTCCAGGAGCGTAGATAGAAACAAGGAAGTCTCTTCCATGGTTGCTTCGGACAGCCATAGTCTGCCCTGTAGTAAGCCGGGACTGAGCGCTTCTCTGGCTACGAAGAGTGAGAACGTGAGACCCACGAAGAGACCCAAAGGGAAAAAGCAGGTTAAGCTCCGCGAAGGCTCGTTGGCTTTTTTCTTTGACTCACTCGCGCTCATTATGAGTTCCGGAATCTCCATTGTCACCGCTCTTGAAATGGCGACGGACGACGATACGGACCCCGCCCTTAACAGTGCTGTTGAAGAAGTCGCTTTTGGTGTCTCGAAAGGACAGAGATTAAGTGAAGCGCTGAACGCCCAGGGAAAGGTCTTCTCCAAACTTCAGATCGATCTCATTCGAGTGGGTGAAAACAGCGGGGGTTTGGTGCATATCCTTGGGCTTCTGGGCAAAATGGAGCGAAGAGCAACCGCCCTGAAGCGGAAAGCTATCAGCGAGGTCAGTTGGTCGGTTTTACTTTTAGTAGTCTTACTTCCTTTGGCAGCTCTTTTCGCCGGAGTAGCGCTGGCCCCCATCGAAGAAGTTCTTCACGGTTTCGGAGAATCGCTTCCCCTTCCGGTCGCTGCCTTGATAGATATAAGCGCTGTCATCTTAGACCCTCTGGGACTCTTCGCAACACTCCTTCTCATCGGGTTCGCCGTTGCTAAAACGAGAAAAGAAATCCGAGAAAGACGCTTGACGCTTTTTCGACACGTTCTTTTCTGGCTTCCGAAGATCGGGGAGGCCATGCGACTAAACTCGGCCGCACTCTTTTCTCAATCCATGGCCATTCAGCTTCAAGCCGGAGTCGATATCCGCCAGGCCACTCAATCCTCTCTCTTTCTCTGTGGAAACCCTGATTGGTCCAAAAAGAGCATCATTATCACTGAGGAACTAGAGAAGGGCCATCAACTCGGTGAGGCACTTTCACTTTTACCAGATTTCCCGGATGTCGTTCTAAGCAGCATTAACGCTCTGGAAGAGACCGGCAGGCTTCCCGCCACTTTCGAATCAATTCTCACTATGCTCGAAATCGAAATCGAGTATCAGACCCAAGTCATGTCTGCCGCACTCCAGCCCATCATTTTTGGCTTGGCTGGTCTGTTCACTGGAGCTCTCGTGATTTCGGTCATGCTCCCTATTTCTCGTGTCGTGGCGGTGGTTTTGTGAGGCGCATTTACGGGCTTTCCCTTCCAGAGGTCATGGTCAGTGCCTTTGTAGCAAGCACGTTCGCTCTGGCTATCTTTGGGCTTTTAATGAAGTTTTTTGGGAGTAGCGTTTTTATAGAAGAACGAACAACCGCTGAGCAGATCTGTCATACGGCCCTAGAGCTTCACGAAGAAGATAACTTCAGCCACCCGCTGGATGAGTCAATTCTTGAGAAAACAACACGGAACGGCCACGAATATGAGGTCCAAGTCACCTTCAAAAAATATAAGGACTTCGATACCGATTCGGTTCGAGAAATTGAAGTAGTTGTCAGTTGGGAAGGCTCCCGTAAAGACAAGAATACCTTGGCAAGGAGAAGCCTCGTTGCTAAGACGAACTAATTCAAGCGGATTCACTTTGATGGAGGCGCTGATTGCCACCGCAGTGCTATTTGTCGTCCTGGTGGCTTTGCAAGTTATCTTTTCTGACTTCATAAGCAAAGCGAGAGGGTATCTCAACCACCTTTCTGACCGGCAAAGGCTTTACACGGCAGCAGACACACTCTTGACGACAAGTCGCCGAACAAATCCCGCCGGTATATCCATAGACTCCTCTGTAATCGCATTTCAACCAATACTCGGGATCAAGAACGACGGCACGAAAAGCTGGAGCACTGGACTAGAGGTCTTTTGGTTCGACAGCGAAGAGCGAAGCCTTAAGCTCCGAAAACTCACGGATTCCGACCTGGGCAAGCTGGGGATCTCCTTAAATGAAAAAGCACCAACCTCGCTCGACGCAGACCAACTTTCTAAGCTTCGAAATCACAGCCCGGGAAGAGATCTCTGCACCCACCTCGGAGGCTTCAATATCGTGACCAACAGCGCGGGCCCGATTGTCACCATGTCTGTGATGAGTGAAAACAAGAAGATCTTTCAGACCAAAGTTGTTCTGGAGCCGGGAGCATGAAACGCACGCAAGACAAGGGAATGGCCTTAGTCAATGTGCTCTTTCTTGCGCTTCTCGTTCTCGTATTAACTCTCATGATCGTCATGACAAGCACCGTTTTTTTCAACTTCGATAGACTAAGGTTCAACACCAAAAACTCTGAAAAAATGGCTAAGTCCGTGGTCGCCCTTGGAATCGCACAATTGAAGGAAGACCCCGAGTGGGGTAAAGACGGTCTGGGTGAGCTGGTACTGGAGGGAGAGGGGTGGCCCGGTCGCGCCACACTCTCCTTCAAGCCAGGCCATCCGTATCCGAGCGTCTACAACTACCAGATCGATTCCGACACGGTCAAAGGCACATTCGGAACTTTTGTGCCTGGTCAGAGCGTGCAGCTTGTGGGTGTGGGAGAAGTGAATGGAAAGAGAAGCGTTTACGAAGTTATCGTGAGAAAGTCGGGACTAGACTACGCCCTTGCCAGTTCCGGCGCGTTTTCCATGGAAGGTCAAAACGAGGCCGCGGGCCTCGATAATCTGCAAGATTTTCGAGACCTCGACGTGTCCAACGGTGTGCCTCAGAACGAACTCTTGAAGACCGGTCAACATAACACCAACATCGCCACCAGCTTCGTACCCAATGACCCCAGCACGCCAGGTATGGAGTTTCAGGGAAATCTAGTGCTTTATGGAAACGCCCTGGCCGCCGGCAAGATCGCCGGCGCGGACAGCAGCGTCTCTTTTCAAAACGGGGGAAAAGCCCAAGAATTCTATCAAAAGAAGATCGATATCCCGGAGATCGAGCCTGAGTCTTACGACCCGAAAAGTAAACAAGAGATCGACCCAAAGTGGATCAACGAGCAGACTACAACCACTTATTCCGATACCCAATTCGAAGGCTTCTACCGGTGGGGTTCAGGCTCCCAAGTAGTGATGAACGGTGATATAAGCCTGAGTAAAGCTCTTCTTTATGTGGACGGCGACTTAACCATCAACGGCAGTCTGAAAGGCGTAGGCGCGGTGGTCTGCACCGGCAACCTTACTATCATCGGCCACTCGGACCTTTCCGCCTCCTCTCAGCTCGCGGTGATGGCAGGAAAGGACCTGACCTTTCGCGGGACCACCAAAAGTCAGAGCCTGTTTACCGGGCTGATGTACTCTGAAGGGGAACTCGATATCGCCAATCTGACCGTCGTGGGAGCGGCGCTGGCCAACAACCCCGACAATCCTGAAGCCGCCTCGATTAACGTGGAGGAAGTGACACTGGTGAATCAGGCGGACGCGGCAACCTTTGATTTACAGTATGAGGTTGGGCAGCCGGAATTCAAGTCGTTACCGGCCTTAACAAAGCTGCAGCTACAAAATAAGGGCATCCAAATTGTGGAGCCGGACATCAACGACTTCATTGACCCGGCTACGGGAGGCTACAACAACCAACCCCTGACGTTTCAGGTGAAATATACGCCGCCAGGTGGGCCCACTGTCACTTACAACAGCATTGCCGAGGCTATGCCCAATCTACCGAATGAGGCGAAAGATGCTTTGAGCTTTGCTGAGGGGTGGGCTAATGCCAACTGGCAGAAAGTCCTAGACGAACTCTCGGAAAACGGTAAACAGGAAGTGCAACTTTTTCAACTCGACCCGAACACGCTTCTGTCCGAAGCGGCCCGGGTCAAGCTTTTCTATTCAAGCTACCACAACGGTTAGAAGCCGCAGGTTCCATCCGGTACGTCGTCCACGTCTTCGCTGGAGATCGGGATGTCCACCACGCCCATGTCATTGTTGATACTGATGAGTTGGCCGAGTTGCTCCACCGCTAGTGTCGCCGTCGTTGTATTATTCTGGAACTGGTAGGTATCATCGTTGGTGTTTCCCTCGATGTCGGCGCAGAAGTCCGATGTGCCGCCCGCAACGACCTGCAAGGTCCCTCCGGCGTTCACTGTTCCGGTCATCGTGTTGCCGGTCACCAAAACCCTCATGACGGACGTAGTCGAGGCAATGAAACCCAGCGCCCCCTCACCGTTGTTGGTAATACTGTTACCAGTGAAGGTCCCTGTAAAGTTGTCCCCTGTTTCAGAAGTGAAAGCAACTCCAACGCCGTTGATGTTGGTCACGGTGTTATTGGAGACATCCCACGTTCCCGACACCGAGTTCGCGTTGATACCAACCCACAAGAAGGCGCCGCCGGTCAGATTGGCCACCTCACAGTTCGTCACCGTCCCATCGGTACCGTCCTGGCTGTCGATGCCGTTGTTGGCCGAGTCGGCCACGCGAATAAAGTCAACTGTATTCCCATCGGCCATATTGATGGGCCCGGTGAAAACCGGCCTGTTCCCGCCCTGGGGATTCACCAGACCGGAGCCGGAGCCGAGTAAACGCTGACCGTCGAGCAGGTTCACAGTGCCCGTGTAGTTTCCCGGAAAGACGACGATGTCTTGATTGGTACCCGCCGCCGTCACGGCCGCCTGGACGGTCTGGAAGGGAAGTCCTCCATTAAAAGAGCCCGTAGTGTCATTCCCGTTCGCGGAATCCACGAAAAAGCCGTTCACGGCCACGACGGTGATGGTCACCGTGCAGGTCGTTTGGCCCACACCGTTCGACACCGTGTAAGTAAAGGTATCGGTTGCGTCGAAGAAGTTGTTGGGTGGTGTGTAGGTAAAAGAGCCGTCCGCGTTGACAATAACCGTTCCGCCCTGGGTGCTCGTTGCATCGAAAGCCGTCACGGTCCCCCCGTTGGGGCTATCGTTGGCTAAAACACCGTTGGCCGCCGTCACCGTAAGCTGAGTATTCTGATTTGTAGTGTAAGCGTCGTCGGCACAGACAGGGGCCGACAAAACAGGGTTGTTCGGATTCGTGAAGACAAAGGTTTCGGAGTCGCCACAGCCGGACAAGAAGGTTGCACCCGCTAAAAGCAGGATCGGGATATGTTTTTTCATAATTAGTTCTCCTCTTTTTAAACTTCCCCGTGAGTCTCGTTAGGCTGAAGCTCACGGGGAATTTTTTAGGTGGAAACCGTTCTCAGATCGTCATGGGCTCCCTGCTTCCGAAGTGAGAGCCTACAGTCGCTTGGTCCCAAATTCACAAACTTTCTCTTGAGAAGATTTTGGCGCCAAGTGGAAAAGAATCGCACGAACCAATAAGGGCGGGAGACCTGAAGAGATGAGACATATGACCGGTAAAAAGGCCTTGCTAGGAATCGCCTTACTCCTTTTTGCAATCACCTGGGCCCAGGAAGATCTGGGCGAGAGCCGCGCCGTTCAATTTGATGTCTGGCCTCCCGGCGCCACGGTTCACTATTTCAAAGAGGGAGCGAGTAAGCCGCTTAAGGAACTTGGAAAATCCAACGAAACGTTCGAACTCAGCCGCTCTCAGTTCTTCCCAGAAGGTGCCCAGGAGGCTCTTTTCATTTTCAAAGCGCCCGGATACGACGACGGTGAGTTGTACGTGGACTGGAATAAACTCGACTCTTTAAAATCTACTAATGGAGTGTACCCAAAGTCGGTTGAGTTGGTACCAGCTACGCTCTGGGCCAAGGTCGGCGATCAGGTTCGACGCAACAAGTTCGCCATTATTTTTGTTTTAACCGTCGTGGGAGTGGCTGGTTGGGTCTTTGCCCAAAATTCCGGAGCGAAGAGATTTAAAAAGCTACACCGAGAGTTTGGTGGAGACGGCAACGTCACCGAATTCGCCGAGTATATCCTGTTCAGAACTCTCGGACAGGGAGCGTCAGGAAAAGTCTCCGTCTGCTGTCGAAAAGAAGAGTTCTACGGACTCCCCAAAGCCGGAAAGGTGACGCCACCCGATTTCGGTGTCCTAAAACAAGTTCTCACGAATTTCCAATCGCGTAGACCCGAGGAAGGCTCCGAATTCGAGGACCGTTTTAAGCGAGAAGTCGGCGCGCTCGATGCCTGTTGCGGTCATAAAAGTATCGTCGGGCTTCGGGATTATGGAATCGACCCCGATACAAATATCGCCTACATTGTGATGGATCGGGCCAAGGGAGAATCGCTAGGCGCTTATATCGATAGAAGCGAAAAGAACTCTATTGAAGATGTGAAAGAGATCGCGCGCCAACTCTGCGAGGGTCTGCAACATATGCACGACCAGGGCGTCGTTCATCGAGATATCAAACCGCAAAATATCGTGGTGGACGAAGACAACACGCTGAAAATCGTTGATTTAGGGATTGCCAAAACTAAAGAAGAGCAAGACCAGCTCACGAAAGAGGGGACAGTTGGAACTCTACTTTATCAACCCATCTGGCAACTCCACATGAGCGAGCCGCATCCCAGCTTTGACCAATACGCTGCCGCCGTATGTATCGCTGAACTTCTTAAAAGCGAGCAGCCCTTCTATTTACCCGAAAAATACGATACGGACGATGAAAGCCGACGGGGGCTCAAATGGATCATGCACAAAGAATACGCGCCCATCACCCAAAAGAGACCCGACCTTCCAGAGTCTCTCGATAAGTTCTTCAAAAGCTACTTCAAAGCCATGATGGCCGACGATGTCTATCCTTCCATGAACGAATTCTTCGCTGCCTTTGAAGAAAGCATCAGTCAAACTAAAGCTTAGACGCTTCCTTTTTGACCCCAAACAATACTTTGGAGGCGGTGAAGCTCGGGATCAGAGGAAATCTTTGAGTCATCAGCGGCTCTCAAATTTAATACGATTTCGAGTTCGTCGGGAGTTATATCGGCACGGCGAACAGCCTCGAAGAGAGGCTCCATCTCATCTTTCGGAATATTTCTTTCTCTCAATAACTTACGATTTTCCGGCCTCTGTAGTGCCCGAGTAATATTGTAAACCCAGTCGTAGTCGCTTTTGAGTTTTTGAGTCATCTCATCACAAGGCGACGCCAGATAATCCACGTGAGCCTTCTCGATTTGCTCTAGCTTGGAACAGACGCTGTTGGAGGACTTCAAATCCAAATAGTCTGACCGAATTCCAATGTAAAGAGCCTGGAAAGCCCTGCGGCGTGATTCACGCAACTCGGCTTCTCTTTTTTGACGAAAAAGATTGAAATCGAAAGACAGTATTTTCGTTGAAAGCTTCTTGAGCAAGCCAAAGTAATAATAAGTCCGGTCGTCGGTTCGTAGAACTCGACGTACAACGTAAAGCAGATGATCCAACGGAAACGGTTTTTTCAAGTAGTCGTCGACCTGAACCGCCATGGAACGCTCCTGAACATCTGGTACGACGTACCCTGTCATAACGATGCACCGTAGATCTGGAGAGTACTTTTTTAGACGAACCACACCCTCTACTCCATCGATATGGGCCATCCTAATGTCGGACAGGACGAGATCAAACTTGAACTGCTTGGCCAACGCCAGAGCCTCAGAAACAGAAGAGGCTCGCTCCACGACGTAATCTTCGTCCTCCAACGTTTCGCTTACTATGTGGAGGAGATTTAAGTCGTCCTCCACGACAAGAATACTAGCTGCCATTAAGGACTGGTCGTGAGCGAGGTCGCTTTGTCGATAATATACATAGTGCTACAGTGCCCACCTACGAAACCGCGAGGGCGAGACGTGTCTACCGTAGATTTTTGGTTGAGAGTGATGTAAGGCTTACCTTCCTCGAAACTCATGACTCTGAGAGAAATGAGATCTTCTGCTACGATTCGGTGGTCTTTGCTTTGACTGTCGGGAAAAGTGATATCTTCTTTTGAAGGGGTCCAATCTGGCGGACCAACTTTTCTGACGAGAAAGCGGTGAGCACAGGAGCGGTCGTAGCCGTGGCTGTCAATCTGTCGCCAGCTGGAGCATTCGTGGCCAGGAGCCGCAATAGTATAGAGAAGAACGGTCCGGTAGACGGCACCTCTCTTATTCTCATCCTCGCTCTTGATGTCCGCCAAATCTGTTCTTTTCACCGGTGCCTGAAACCAAAGAGCATCCCCTTGATATCCCCTTGCGCCTTGAACGGGAAAAGAGTTTATCAAAGTTGGCTGGTCTTGCCCTGGATAAAAGTGAGGATAAATGCTGGCTTTCGCATCCCAATTGGAATCCACGGTAACGCTCTCTTCCGGGTCAGGGTACCGCTTTATAGTGTCTAGACTAGAAAAGGCAGCCAGAACGTTCGACAAAACAATGAGACAAGCACAAACCTTCACAAGAGAGACGAGGCCTACGAGGCGATGATCTAACCGAAAACAAAGCCAGTTGAAGAAGCTGTCGAAAACCCAGTGAATACAGTTAGAGACTTTCTTGAACATCCACCCCTCCTGGAAGCTCTATGGTGGCTGTGAGCTGTTTTATATTGGGATATAGCTCCCTTGAGTCATCCCTGAAAGTTGACGTTCCCGCTGAGAGATGAAGCCGAACAGTGACTTGCTCTCCAACCCTCTGCACGGAAGCAAGACGGTAATGAACATTCTTCTGGGTTTGGTAATCGGGCGAGAGTTCTTTAGGGAGTCCAAATCTGTGTGGAACAGTTGCGGCGTGTTGGAAGCACTGAGAACTCTCCACAAGTTTCTGGACTTGCTCTTTTGTTAAAGGCCCAGCCTGGCCAGGTAAAGACGGTAAGACAGCGCGTGTGTAGTAGGCTTTGTTTTCGCAGTGGTCACAACCGCTTTCATGACTTGTCTCCGTTGGGAAGAAATAAACAACGTTATCTTTGCGCTTCGTGACCCTATCTTCGGCCCAGAACCAGATCAAGTTTTCGTGGGCTCCAACAAATCCGCTATCGGATGCATCAAAATCTCTTTGTAACTGTCGACTGATGGTCCGACTCATAGGGTAAAGACCATCTAAACTATCTCTGTAGTTGGCCAGATATGTCTCCTCCGCATCTTGACCGAAAGAAACGAGACCGTAGGAAAAGACTGCCAGACAGCACAGAATGAAAGCACCGAAGAAATCCGGCTTAGTCTCTTTTTGTTGTTGAATAGGCCCCGGAACGAAATTCATTCGGATCCTCCCTCCGTGTTGGGCTCATTCTACCCGAGGATCAAGACTTCCTCAGTGATAGGGATCAAGTTTGAGCGGATTAAAAGCGGCGATGGTCGGGGGGTCAGGTTTTCTCAGAGGACCAATTCATCGCGGACTTGGCGGGAAATCACCTGTCGCGTAATAGACAAGGACACTCTCCGCGCCCTCCTCGTGCATCCCCATCTCAAAAACAATGTCGTGAGCGTCCGGCTCCGGGCCACGGATAAAACCCTCTGGATCAAAGGTGAGCACTCCCCGCCCTAGTGCTCCGGGGTCTATTTTCCGGTAGTCGTGCTTGTACTCGTCGAAAATCGTCTTCACCCTCTCTTTGGGAAGAGGAGCAGCGCTTGAAAAATCGGAGAGATCGGAAAAATGAAATTTGTAACGGATGAAGCGGCTCTCGTCGGTCTTGCCGTAGACGTGAATCTCGTCGGACCAGATGATGTCGCCGTCCGGCTCGTATCCCTCAATCAACTGAAAGAAAGCGTGGGTCTCGGTGGCGAAATAACCTTGGCGGTGACTTCTGTTCAACGTTTTCAGGAGACTTCGGCTGATATTGCCCTGGGTCCGGGGATAGAGACTCTCCCTGCCCAATCTTGACTTCAACTCGTTGGCTCGGTCGGTGTACAGCGCCGACTTTTTGCTGAGCTCATCCTCAAAATCAGAAACGGCTTGCTCGTACTGGGCCTGAAAGTAAAAGCAGGTCAGGGCAAATAACACCAGAGCAAAGACCGGGCCTTTGAAAAGCTGCCAGAGGAAAACCCTCACGGCCGACGTGACCCGCTGGGTCTCCACCTCAACGAAGGTTCCGCAGGGGCCTTCGTGGCGAGAAACCGTCAGCGTTTGCCAGATAAGAACAACGGCGGTCATAACCATCAAGATAATGACGCCGAGTGTGACCGTAGAAAAATAATCCATGTCTAATCTGCCCCTCCGGTTGGCTCTATTCTACGTGAGGATTAGGACTTCCTCAGTGATGGGGATCAAGTTTGGGGGTTGACAACACCAGGGGATCGATCGGGGTGGCTCTGGTCGCTGATTTTCAACCAATGCTTCAAAGAAGGTGAGGTACGTTTCAAAAAATCCAGGCTACCCCTCTGCAACAGGCCCGAGAAGTTTTAGAATTTGTTGTTTCTCCTTGTCGAAACTGGATGTAAGTTTCAGAACCCGACGTACAGACTGTAAAGCGTATTCAGGATCAGAGTCGTCTAAAGACTCAATAGCGGTCTCAAGAACTTTGTAAATCTTGCTTTCAATATCAGGTGGTAAGCCTAACTCGCAGATTCCAGAAAGAGTATTCCGCAGCCCTAAGCTAATCTGGTCGCGGGTCAAAGTCTGAGACCCTATGATTGCTTGTTTAACGCTAGGAGAGTTCACCGCAACATTTGAGTTGGTGACGTTTCTAAAGTTGTAATTGTCGCCCATGCGTAGCTCTCGGCCATCTTCCTCAGACCCCTCTACCCAAGTAATCCCGCTCTGAGTCAACTTAACGGTATCGCCCTCTCCCGGGGCGTCGACGGTTACTATCAGCCCCTTGGATTTGAGACTTTCCCTGGCTCTTCGGAGCCGGCTGCTCTCATGCTCATAAAGAGCATTCTCTATAAGAGCAATTCGCACACTCTCGAGCCCGTCTTTGCTCCAACTTCTATACAGAAATTCTAGGATTTCCTTTGCTAGATAATTAATGAACTCGGTCTTCGACAACCAAATTGGAAGTTCTTCTGTGGCCCTTACCATAAATTGGCGAACCGACGTTCCATCAGCCTTAACGAACCTTATCGCGCCCTCTTTTTCTAGTTCCTGAGCTGCAGCATAAGCTTCTACATCTGTGCAACTCTGAATATCTTCAACAAGCTCAGAGCCCCAAAAAACCCTGACTCCATTTTTTTCACCTTCCTTAATCTTGAGAGCCATCCGACGCTTTGTGCTGGAAACTAAGAACATCGGCTAATCCAAAAAATTTTGTATAGTGACAACGAGAGATTTCATTGCATCCCAGGCTCGAACCCCATGTGACGTAACATCTCTCGTAGACTCTATAGCATCCGCAACCTCTCTTACAGACAGGGCCTTCGATGCTGATTTAGCTGCAAAACCTGGATCAGGAGGGGACTCTTCAATCGCCGATAGAGCTGCCGACAGGTACGCTTCGAAGGTGGTGCTCTTCACCGTTAGCTCTAAGTCTCTGACAGCTGACAGTAGCTCACTTATCTCCTGTCTCATTCTCGGAAGAAGATCATCAGCTTTAGAATTGCCGATACTTTGCCTAGCTTGAGCCGAGTTGAGGGCGAGGTTCGAGTTGCTGACTTGGGAAATGTTTATACTGAAACCACCGGCATCCACCGGACGGTTTCCTTCAACGTAATCAATTCCTAATGCCGATATCTTGGTATAGAAGTCAATTATTCCACCGTCACCGGGGAGTGTTTTTAAAGAAACTAATTCCTTTTGATGGAAGTATTCAACAGCTTTCAGAACCTGGGTGCGACTCACAATTGCAAGCGCAGCTTCATCGCCATCTCTTAAGCATTGAACAAGTTCGGACCAATTCACTTCCTCTTCTTTCTCATACAGCTTTTTGAGAACTTGGTCGCGAACCAACTGCTTTGAGAATCCTCCGTTTGAAGCAATACTTAGCCAATGCTCGCCATCTTCTGTAATCTTGAACTCGTAATGGGGCTTGTCGTTGAAGCCTCTACTTTCTGAAATGGAAAGATAGCCGTCTCTTTCGAGGAATCGAACCTCTTCGATACTTCCTAAAAGGACTTTCCCTTGGCTGTCTTTGACCCCACTTAAAAGGTCTATTCTGTCAGGTCGCGCGTTATTTACCTTGTACTTGGCTAAAAGGCTTAAGGCGCTTTCTGCGATGGTCCGCTCTTGTCCCTTGTATTGTTGCATGGTTAGCAATACTTAGCCGATTGCTCACCTAGGAAAGTCGCGACAGGGCCTAGCGCTGCGGCAAGCTTAGCCATCTGTTCCGTGAAAGTATTCGCGATTTTCATAGCTCTGCTAACACATTGTAAAGAATGTTCTAGATCCTGTTCCTCGTCCTCAGCTGAGTCTGCAGCAGCTTCAAGAGCATTTTTTACCTTCTTCTCGATTTGGGGTGGAAATTCAAGACTAGGGAGAATCACTAAAGCCGATTGGACGGCTTGTTGAATTTCCTCAGCCGTTAGCTGGGTGCTTGAGTTGGAAATAGACTGGTGAGCACCGGGAGATTTAAAAGCAAAATTGATATTATCGGAGTCTTGAATACTAATTTTATCACCCATGATGATCTCTTTCCATTCTTGTTCTAACGGTGATTTCTCCACTAAAGAAATCCCCCCTGGGAGTATCCGGAGTGCTCCAGGGTGTCCAGGGATTTCAGTTCGAGTTTCCAAAAGAGACTTATTCTTCAAAAGCTCTACTGCGCGGAGAAGACGATGCTCCTCGTTACCGGGGAATACCTCAAAGAGGCTCTTGAACGACGTTATTTCGTCCCCCTTGAGACAACGGACATAAAGGTGTTCTAAGACCTCCAGGGCTAAAAAGCTTATCTTCTGAGTATCCTGAAGGTAGGGAAAGAATTTTTTTCCTGGCTTCACCGCAAAGGCCAGTGGCTGCTGATTAGCCGGTTCAAAAGACTTAAGCCAAAGTGCTTCTTCCTCTGATAATTCTAACGCAGCAGAACGAATCTCGATATCACTACACTCGAAATGAATTTTCTTTCTTAAGATCGGGCCGCCCACTAAGCCGTTAGGATGTTCGGTGACTTGTACAGCCTGTAGAAGATGTCGCTTCAAAGTAGAATACATTGTTCACCCTCCCTAACCAAGCTTCAGCGTTCCAGACGGTATGCCTCTCCCTCCACCCACACCAAGGTCATCCCCCTCACCCCAACCCAATCCTCCCCCTCTTCACATCCACACTCAAAACCTTACCAACCGAAAGCGACCGCCCACGCAACTTCGACCGATGGATCAGCCCGTCTTGCTTCACCCCTATGTCCACAAAGGCGCCGAAATCCACTTCGTTGCGAACTGTACCGCTCAGGCTCAATCCTTCGTAGAGGTCGTCCATGGTCATGACTCCGGCTCTGAGGATCAGTTTGGAAGGTTCTTCGCGAGATGATCGCTCCAGCTACTGTGATCGGAGCCCCGGAACAGAGATCGGAGCCCCGGATCAGTGTTCGGACCCCCACCACAGAAAAAGGCACCCCCAGAACGAGGGTGCCTCTTCCGCTGCGCGGAGCGAGTTAGGTCAAGCTCTCTTCTCTTCAAGAGGGCCAAACCCCAACCCGCCGTCCGCAGGACCTAGTAGCGATAATGATCCGGCTTATAAGGCCCGTGCACATTGATGCCCAGGTAGTCGGCCTGCTTGGGAGTGAGCATGGTGAGGTTCACACCGAGCTTCTCCAGGTGCAGACGCGCCACTTCTTCGTCCAACTCCTTGGGCAGGACGTGAACACCCAGCTCGTAGTTGTCGGGGTTGTTCCACATCTCGATTTGCGCCAGCACCTGGTTGGTGAAGCTGGTGCTCATTACGAAGGAGCTTTCGTGGCGACTGGAGATTCCGGGCTCAAAGCCTGTAGTGATTGGGCATCGTTTGGATCAAGCCCGCCGAGCCTGGTCTAGTCGCCTATGAATAAGCGATAG
>Ga0310345_10001098_pt1 | contig 32096 bp, 28 predicted proteins | sample HC15DNA20500_MG_FD_204667 | JGI IMG/M metagenome (GOLD analysis project Ga0310345, IMG submission 204667) | Marine microbial communities from station ALOHA, North Pacific Subtropical Gyre - HC15-DNA-20-500_MG | ecosystem: Environmental > Aquatic > Marine > Oceanic | place: Pacific Ocean: North... | reverse complement strand
TACCCGGATACTGAGTTTTCTAGCACGTTTACTCGCGCGGTAACGCATCTGCTCGATGCGCCTGTGCTCGACGAGTCACCGACCCTCACCCCCAGAGTGTCTTTCTTCGAGTACACGGATGATGAGCTCGAGTCGCTTTCACCTGCACACAAACAATTCATGGGTATGGGCCCGGCAAACATGCGCGTAGTTCAGGCCAAGATACGAGAGATCGCAACAGCTATCGGTTTAGAGAACTAGCACCGTAGATCCATCATCTACTAACAGCAACCGTCACTAGAGGTCGGGTTATCTCCCGCCCCTTTGTGCAATTCCGTGCAACAACACCGACACTGGCGCCGTGAATGATATCGTGAAGGAAGATGGATCGTGTCCTTCGGATAGCCCTCTGCCAAACGAACCTTCCCGTTGGTGACATCAGCGGCAACGTCGAACGCGTGCGCCGGCTTGCCGACAACGCGCGTGACCGAGGAGCCGATTTAGCAATCTTCCCCGAACTGTCGCTGACTGGCTATCCACCTGAGGATTTGCTTTTAAAACCGAGCTTCGCGCTGCATGCGCGCGCGGCCGTCTATGAGCTAGCAGCCAACATTACTGATATCGTCGCGGTTGTTGGCGTCCCGCTTCTTTCTGACGATCTCCATAACGCAGCAGCGATTCTCGCGGACGGCCAGGTTGCAGGTGTTTACCACAAGTGCTACCTCCCGAACTATGCCGTATTCGACGAACAACGCTACTTCGCAAACGGCGACAGGGCCGTCGTCATGGACCTTGACGGCTTACGGGTCGGTGTGACGATTTGCGAGGACCTGTGGTACCCGGGAGGTCCCGCACAGTGGGCAGCGATCGACGGAGGCGCCGAACTGATCGTTAACCTCTCTGCATCCCCCTACCACCGCGGGAAAGGCCGTGAGCGGGAAGAGTTATTTGCGACACGGTGTACCGACTACAATTGCTTCCTCGCCTTTTGCAATGCGGTCGGCGGCCAAGATGAACTGGTCTTCGACGGCCACAGTCTCGTCATTGACCCTCGCGGCGATGTCCTTGCTCGAGGGCAACAGTTTGAGGAAGACCTGGTAGTAGTTGATCTCGACCTCGTTGCATCCTCACGACGCCGTTTGCACGACCCGCGGTGGCGCCAACAAATGCAGGGCGACATGGAACGTGTCAAGCTGGTTACAGTTGATCGCCCACACCAGAACCACCCAAAGCTATCTCGGTGTGCACTGATCGAACGTCTAGAATCCGAACCTGAGGTTTACCGCGCGTTGACGCTCGGCACGGCTGATTACTTCTCGAAGAACGGATTTCGTGGTGCCGTGCTCGGTTTGTCCGGTGGGATCGACTCGGCTCTGGCACTCGTCGTTGCGGTCGACGCGCTCGGGCCTAAGGCAGTGACCGCGGTGTCGATGCCCTCACGGTACACATCTGACACAAACCGTGTCGACGCCGCCGACCTCGCCCACCGTCTCGACGTCAAGCTCCTCGAGATCCCCATCGAGGATCTCGCCGCGAGCTACGGTAACGCACTGGTTGAACCATTCGCCGGTACCGCACCGAACGTCGCCGAAGAGAACCTACAAGCCCGTATCCGCGGCAATATCTTGATGGCACTCTCGAACAAGTTCGGCTGGTTGGTCTTAACCACCGGGAACAAGAGCGAAATGAGCGTCGGTTACGCGACGCTCTACGGTGACATGGCTGGTGGCTTTGCGATCCTCAAGGACGTACTGAAGACATGGGTCTACCGCCTCGCCAAGTGGCGCAACCGGACGCACGAGATCATCCCGCGCCGAATTCTCGACAAATCACCATCCGCAGAGCTCAGGGAAAACCAGCTTGACACGGATAGCCTGCCAGCATACGAGGTGCTCGACGCGGTCCTTGAAGCATATGTCGAGCAAGACCGTAGCCCAGCCGAAATCGAGGCGCTGGGGTTCGATCACACTACCATCGATGACGTCGTTCAACTCGTCGACCGTGCTGAATACAAGCGCCGTCAATCCCCACCCGGTATCCGCATCTCACCGCGCGCCTTCGGTAAAGATCGCCGTCTACCAATCACAAATCAATACAAACCGACGCAAACAAGCACCACCACAAAACAGTAGCTTCACGGATTACGAATTTGAAACTAACCGTCGTCGTGAAACAGCTCGGTCCGCTTAAACCGGAACATATTCTTGGACCATCTCGTCTGTAAGTACACTTCGATGTAATCGAGAGTCAACCCATAACCCAATAGTGTTGCTACCAGGCGCCTTACGCAGGCACGAACACTCCTGAAGTTAAGACTTGCGAGCTAAACCTATTCAGTGGTTAGACGACTGTGCAGAGGTCCTGGATTCGGACGATGCGAGAGAAACACATAGACCCGATCATGTACCACATGCCACTGACAAGATCACCAACCCGGACTGCATCGCAATTTTCCGGACCCGATCGCACACACGAGCTGGGACATCTCCAACCAATACGCACGTCCGATCGTGCTAGATTCAGACAACGCGAACTGTAAGAGCAATCTTCGTGTGCGTTCCGTGGGGAAAAAACAGAGAGTAAACAGAAGCAAATAATTTAATTACGCCGATCCGATCTCCAAGAGACGTGACCGCAACATGGTCCGTACGAACATGCCGAGCCGCTTCTCAGCCGGTTCAACGCGACCACCGAACCGCACCCGCATCCGTTCAGCAATGACCGCCAGCGGTGTCTCGCCGTCGCATGCTTTCCAGACGAATGTGCCGACCTCGTCGAGCCTAATCCGATAGTAGGGATCCGAGAGCCACGCAGCCAGCCACTGACCGATTTGGCTCTCACCAAACTTCGGGCGCATCACCACGCACCGGCCGTCGTCCGCCTCCCGCCAGTCGAGCCGCCGGTGCGGACGGATACTCCAGAAGTCCGTCACCTCTACCTTTACTCGATCCTCACGCCCGACCCGGTCGATCTCATCGCGTTCAGTGGAACCTTCACCAGCATATAAACAAGCAAGATGAAGATCAGAGCACCAACCAAAGCGCTGTCCGCATACTGTGGCAGGACCAACCAAGGTACCACTTCGCTCCCGAGTACAAGAAATGCGAGAAGTACCGCCATGAGTGCCTCGCCGGCGATGAACCCGGACGAGAGCAGAACGCCGGTGTTCGTAGCGCGCGTCCGCTCCTCGCCGGTAGCATTTCGTTCGTCGAGCGACCGGCCTAACCACCAGGCGATCAGTCCGCCGACGAAGATAGCCGAGGTTGACTGGAACGGCAGATACATGCCGACCGCGATTAGCATTGGGGACGGCGCCGAAATTAGGATGAGCCCGCCCGCCAACGCCATCCCGGTCACGACGAGTGGCCAGGCCATCTCACCACCAACGATACCCTGCGCCATTAAGGCCATCAGCCCAGCCTGTGGTGCCGGTAGTTCTGGACTCCCGATCTCATAGACGCGATCCATAGCAATCATTGGCCAGATAAGTACGAGAGCAGCGATGGTTACACCGATGAGCTCGCCGACCTGCATCTTCCACGGCGTGCCTCCGAGGATGTGTCCGACCTTGAGATCCTGCAACATGTCACCAGCGATGCCACACGCACAGCACACGACACCGGCAACACCAAGAACCCCGAGGACACCCGCGTTACCGGTCACCCCGATCATCACCATGAGAATGGCCGCGATCAGTAGCGTGCTGAGGGTTAACCCGCTGATGGGGTTATTGGAACTGCCAAGCAACCCAACCAAATAGCCGGCCACGGCGGCGAACAGGAACCCAAGAATAACCATCACCACTGTTAGCAACAGCGCCCCGGGAAGGCTCTGACTGAAATACCAGTAGAGCCCGAGCAACGGAATCGATAACAGGAAGATCGCCGTGCCAGTTCTCTTAAAGTTGAGATCGATGTTCAGGCGCTTGACCTCACCACCGTCCGTCTGGGACGTCTGCAAGTCTCTCACCGCGCTTCCGATGCCCTGGATCAGCGATGTTCGGAGCTTAAAGAGGGTGAAGAACGCCGCCACAATCATTGTACCAACCGCGAGCGGCCTCACCTGACGCGACCAAACTTCCGTGCTTAAGTTGATCAGGCTCGCTTGATCGGTCGCCTGAACGGCAAGACTCGGGTTGAGAAACAGACTGAGCGGCACCAGAACTAACCAACCCATGACGGCACCAGCAAACAACGTCGCCGCGATCTGCGGGCCAACGATAAAGCCAACGCCAACGAGGGCGGGTGACGCCGCTGGGGATTGGATCAGAAAACCGCCCACGTAGCTGATCTGCTGGCCGAGCATTTCGATAGTCGAGCGCCCGAACGAGACGAATGTCGTGGCCGAATCGGCGACGAGCTTCACGCCGTTCGCATTCTTGACTAGTTCCCAGGCTCCTGCGACCCCCATCGCTTTGAAAACGTACGCAGCCCCGGTCTGATGGACACCCTGCCCAGCCTTGACCAACTCGGCCGCTGCGACGCTCTCGGGAAACGGCAGATCGGCCTCGACGACCAAGGTGCGGCGCAGCACGATGATAAAGAGCACGCCAAGCAAACCGCCGACCAGCATGATTGCGGTGCTCTCCCAGTAGTGAAGCTCGTCCCACACCCCACTAATCACAAACGCCGGGATAGTGAAGATAGCACCGGCCACGAGCGCCTCACCCACCGATGCCGTGGTCCGGGACATGTTTTCCTCAAGGATCGAGCCTCCCACGAGCCGAAGTGCAGCCATGGCGACCACCGCCGCCGGAAAAGTCGCGGCAACGGTAAGACCGGCCTTCATGCCAAGGTAGGCGTTGGCCGCCCCGAGAACGATCGCCATTGCAGTGCCAATGGCTACTGCCCTGAAGGTCAGCTCTGGGAGCTCAGTGGCTTCTGGAACAAACGGCTTGAATTGCACAGGTGACGTATCAGGGGTAGCTGCCATTCTTGTGGGTCTCCCGACGAGTGACCGACGTGGCATAGTGTAGCCTGTCACTGCTTCAGCCGAAACTAGTGATGTGTCCGCTCAGGGTCCACAGCCGATTCGCGATATCTACGCCGAGAAGAGTACTCTTGGCCGGCCGGTCATCTCCATCGAGTTCTTTCCGCCGAAGACACCCCAGGGTAAAACAAGCCTGTTCGAGCGTGTACTCCCCCGGCTGACAGCCGCGGGACCCGACTTCTGCTCCGTGACCTACGGTGCGGGAGGCAGCACACGTGACAAGACGCTTGAGGTCGTTGATCGCATCCAGGGCCAGCACGGAGTGACTGGTATGGCTCATCTGACCTGCATCAGTTCGACACGCGAGGAAATTAAACGCTATCTCAAACAGGCAACCACGCTCGGGATCCGTAACATCCTTGCACTCCGCGGTGACCCCCCGCGTGAGCAACCAGACTTGGTCGAGCCAAATAATGGGCTCGACTATTCCTATCAGCTAATCGATTTTATCAAGACTCAGGGTGACTTCTCGATAGGAGTGGCTGGATTTCCAGAGAGCCACGTTGCCTGTACCGAGGGAAAGCACGTCGACTGGCAACACCTGAAGAACAAGATCGATCATGGTGCCGATTTTGTTCTGACCCAGCTGTTCTTCGACAACGCTGACTACTTCGAGCTCGTCGATTACATGACCAACACGCTCGGTGTCACCATTCCGATCACACCCGGCATTCTGCCCATCCTGAGCACCGCCCAGATTAAACGCTTCACGTCCCTCTGTGGCGCAACATTGCCGAAGGTCTTGGTCGCACAACTGAACACGCTGGGCGACGACGACGAGGCGGTGACCAAATTCGGCATCGACTTCGCAACCCGTCAGTGCGAAGAACTACTTCGGGCCGGAGCCCCTGGCCTACATCTCTACTCGCTCAACCGATCACGCTCGTCACTCGCTATTCTGCGTAACCTGGGTCTTACGTAACACGCAGAGACGACCACAACCGTAGGTGGGTGACACCGAACTGACTTCATTCGGGTGCATAGGATCTTCGGACTTTCCGGCCTGTCTGAGCGTAGAAGTCGTTACGGTAATCGAAGCCGACAAGTGGACCCAATTTTGAAAAAAAGAGGATCACCGATGTCTGGTGTGATACCCAATCTGTAGAGCGGTGCTGCCCCACCGAGGACAGGCCCCTAGCTGCGGTCCATCCACTCGATGAACCGCGAGGGCTCCTCGACAATCATTACGCGCACGACTCGCTGGTGCTCGTGCATTAGCTCCTTAGCCGCCGTGCGTGCGTCGTCCGCTGACGAATAGCGAGCCGACGCCGCTGGGGCATTGACCGCCCCCCCTCTCACAGTGGTTACTAACTTGTACATGGTCGGCTCCGAGGTCTGTTAGAGGAATTCTCGCCTCCGTATGACCCAACGCCAAGACGATAGTCGGAATAAAGCGTCACATCAGGCTGGCCTTGCCGCATGGGAACACCTAATAGCAAAGAGAGAAACACATGAGGTTTGCTGATCATACCATCAGCGAATGTTCAGGGACCCAGCACCACCGCCCGTAACGAGGGCGCGCCAAAGTGGCGTCCCGTCTGTGCCGAGCACGAGATCGACCACCCGTCCATAACTAGCAATCCCTTCGCTGACACGATTCACTTTCAAGAATTGATCGTACACACGATTGGCGGAGCGACGTACGACCGGTATAGCGCGGTTGAGTCGCGCCGCGACCGCCTGCAGGTGCTGACGCGGTCCATCTCCTAGCCTGGCCCACAGCACCGCGCGATCTGCTTCACGGACATTTCGAATCAGTTGCGGGGTGAGGAAGAGCCAACCGCTGTACCGGCTTTGGTCGTCACCAGCGAGGCATATCAACCACCCTACGAAACTAGCTTCGGCCTCATTCGCGTAGCCAGCCAGATGGGACCATTCGTGAGCAACGACAAACGGACGCTCATAAGGCAGCACCGTATCGTTGATCAAAACCTCAAGAGAGAATGGGTTAATCATGCCGTCGATCCCCGCGCGTCTGAAGTACAGGGTCAGAACCGATGTTTTGGGACGGCCACCAACCGCCGTGCGTGACGTGCCGAGCTGACGCTGGATCCGCTCGAACGCCGGGGTCAGTCGGTCTGGTAGTGTGGTTAGCTCGGGCCAGTCGTCCGTGCGTACGCGGCCATACAGCTGGTTGAGCTGGTCGATCGACTCTTCAGCTAGCGTCAACACAGCGCGCGGCGTGATACGTTCAGAATCGTAGTCGAGCTTCGTTGCGAGCGGTACGCGACGGTAGTTCAGACCCCAGATAGCCAGAAACAGTAGGTAGACGGTAGCGACGAAGACCGTCGTGTCTAGCACCAATCGCCCAAACGCACGTCGGCGTCTGCCCGGCAGGGGATCGGCTCGACGAATGACTCGCACACAATAGGCCACAAACAAAGCGAGCACCAAGACCAGCAGGACATCAAGAAAGGCAAATCGGCTGAGACTCGACATCCAGGTCACGCCGTTTTGAATGATCAAGTAGAACTGTCTCGAATAGAACCGCTCGACCAACGCGGCTGGCATAGGCACGACGCCTAGAAAGAGGGCGAGGGTAATAATCACAAACGACGCGGTCCGAAACCCGACTCTCGAGACTGTCACTACAGCTGGTCCAACCGCACACCTTGATCATCGAATACGATCAAATGCGTTGGTGCGATTCGTACGATCACCGAGTCACCCACCTGAACTATGGGCTCAGTCGACGCAAGGGCACATAACTGGATACCTTCTATCGCGACCTTGACATGCGTGACGTCACCATACGGATGTGCCGACACGACCCGCCCACGCCAGCCAGATGTCGTGTCCAGGATTAGCCTGACATGCTCCGGCCGGATACCAACAGTGACATCTCGGCAGAATTCTTCGGCAATGATCCCAGCCAGAGGGACCGTCTGATTACCGATCTCCACAGCAGCACCATCCTTTTCGAGAATCGCTGGCACCAGATTGATAGGTTGACTCCCAAAGAAACGGGCAACGAACTCATTCGAAGGTTCCCTATAGATCTCCGAAGGCGTACCGCACTGCTGGAGTTGGCCGCCACGAAGTACCGCTACCCGGTCAGACAGAGACAAGGCTTCCTCTTGATCTGCCGTCGCGTAGACGAACGCCGCTTCGCTACGCGCGTGGAGTTGGATTAGATTCATGCGTGTCGACGTGCGGGATGCGGGATCGAGCGCCACGAGCGGTTCATCGAAAAGTACAAATGGCACGCGGCCTAAGACGTTCAACCGGTCGGGACTGACGATGTCGGCCATGGTAGCGAATGACACCGGTTGGTTCGATCCGGCGAAGTCGTCAAGCAATTGTCCATCGACGCACACGGTCCCTGAAGACGGTTCTTCGTGTCCGGCGATGAGCTTTAAGAGCGTCGACTTGCCCGACCCTTCCGGACCAGTAACGGTGAAGAACTCTCCAGTCCGCACCACCAATGCCGCAATGTCGACAGCCAGCGTATCATCAAAGAGTTTCGTCAGCCGCTCAATCTGTAGTTCCATAGTGCCCATTCCGTGGCGACTCTGAGGTGTACGTCAGAGTCCATCAGGACCAATCGGCACATGGTACACTCCCCCGATGCCCAAAAGGGACGACCCCGCATGGGGTCGATCAACCGTTGAAACTGCGTGCCCACTCGACTGTCCCGACACCTGTAGTCTCGCTGTCACGGTCGAAAAGGGCCGGATTACAAAGATCGACAGCTCGGATCGTAATACGGCGACCGACGGGTACATTTGCAACAAGGTGCGTCGCTTTGGTGAACGCGTGTATGGACAAGACCGCTTGCTTCATCCCGGCACACGACGGGGAGCCAAAGGTGACGCCCGTTTTCAACAGATCGACTGGGAACAAGCACTCGACACTGTTGCCCGCCAAATGCTCGAGATCCGCGATCGTTTCGGGGCAGAGGCGATCCTGCCGTTTTCTTACGGCGGCTCAAATGGCTTACTCTCTCAAGACACAGCCGACGCGCAGTTATTTCGGCGATTCGGTGCGTCTCGTCTTGCTCGAACGGTCTGCGCTGCGCCGACGACCACAGTTAGCCAAGCGCTCTACGGCAGGATGCCAGGCGTGACTTATGCTGACTACCGTTATGCTCGGCTTATCGTAATTTGGGGTGCCAATCCGTCGACTTCCGGCATCCATCTCGTACCCCACATCAGGGCAGCCGTAGAGGATGGTGCCGCACTCGTGGTCATCGACCCCCGCCGGACGGCATTAGCGAAACAGGCCGACATTCACCTGCCGGTCAAACCAGGCACGGACGTCGCTGTGGCGTTATCGATTCATCGCTTCTTATTCGAGCACGGTTACGCCGACGAACGCTTCCTGTCGGACCAAACGCACGGGGCAGACAAGCTGCGGGAGAGAGCGACGGAATGGACGACCGACCGGGCGGCCGCCGTTGCCGAAGTCGATGCCGATCTGCTTGAGCGAGTAACAGAGCTGTACGCTGAGACGTCGCCGGCGGTCATCCGCTGTGGCTGGGGTCTCGAACGTAATCGTAACGGCGGAAATGCCGCCATGGCCGTGCTCGCGCTCCCCGCGGTCGGCGGCAAGTTCGGGAAGAGAGGCGGGGGATTCTCAATGAGCAGCTCTGGCGCATTACCATCGCCTGATGACAGGTGGATCAATGTTCCCGAACCTAGTACACGCGTCGTCAACATGAACCATCTGGGACGTGCACTCGTCGAATACGACGACCCTCCAGTCAAGATGCTCTTCGTCTACAACTGTAACCCAGCCACGACGATGCCCGATCAAAACCGAGTGCTACGCGGGCTGCGTCGCGACGACCTCTTCACGGTCGTATTCGATCAGGTTATGACGGACACGGCACGCTGGGCTGATATCGTACTCCCAGCGACGACCTTTCTAGAACATTACGATCTGGCCAAGAGCTACGGCCTCGGAAACCTGCAGATCGTTCAGCCGGTCATTGACGCTGTCGGCGAATCGCTACCGAACGTCGAAGTGTTCAGCACATTGGCTAACCGACTCGGCATTGAAGTAAGCACCATGTTGCACTCCGATCCGGAGGCATTGATGCACGTCGCAGGTACATTACCGGACGCGATCCGCACGGAATTGTTCGGCTCGGGAATTGTTCCAGCAGCCACACCAATATCCCCGATCCAGTTCGTGGACGTGTTTCCGGAAACGGCTGACCGCAAGGTAAACCTCTTTCCCGACGAACTGCAACGTGAGGCTCCAGCCGGTCTCTATAGCTACCAACCAGACCCAGGAAGTGACCTGTATCCACTAGCGCTCATCTCACCAGCTAGCGACAAGACAATCACATCGACTCTCGGTGAACTACGAACCAGACTAGCTAACCTACAGATTCACCCAGGTGACGCAGAAGCCCGTGATCTACACACCGACGACGTGGCACGTGTGTTCAACGCGAATGGCGAGGTTCATTGCACAGTCATGCTGAACCCGAATATGAAGCGTGGTGTCGTTGGCTTACCGAAAGGCCTCTGGCGGAAGAGCACGCTAAATGGCTCAACGGCAAACGCCCTCGTACCCGATAGCGTGACAGATCTCGGTGGTGGCGCCTGCTTCAATGATGCTCGTGTGGAGGTAACACGTATCGTCACCGCCCATCTGGAGGACCAGAGCGTCGCCATCTGGACAGACGACAGCACGACCAAGCGTGTACACTAGGAGACTCTATGGCCTCCAGCGACGAGACCGAACACGACACCACCACCCCTGAAGCAAGTGTTCGCCTGGTCAAGTGCGTGAAGCTTCAGAAAGAACTACCGGGTCTCACCGAGCCACCGTGGCCGGGCGAACTCGGACGGCGCATCTACGAGAGTGTGTCTACCGATGCGTGGAAGCTCTGGGAAGAACAGATGAAGATGATCCTCAACGAGTATCGCTTAATGCCCTGGCAAAAAGAGGCCCAGACTCTAGTGGCAAAGCATATGGAGGACTTCTTTTTCGGCGAAGGCTCGGCGCTCCCCCCTGATTACGTCCCTCCCCAATCCAAACAGTAGTACTTAACTAATACTGCAACGTCATTCTTCATTCACCGGGATCACTTGTGCAATCTCGAACCGCAAGCATTCGTTGGCCGCACGTAAAGCCGCAACAACGTCAGCTGGTGCATCGGCACGTGCGAAGATAAACCCGAGATAGCTCGATCCCTCTGGAAGTGGTGCAATGTACTGGTCGTGCTTGGCAGTGATAACAACGTCCTCGACGCCGTCCATGGCGCGTGCGTCTTCCAAACCGTCCACGCATTTAAGAAGCCCTGCCTGCTGAATAGGAATCATCATGACCCCAGCACCAGGCTTCGCACGGCCAAAACTTTGAACCCGTTGTCGCAGCGCATGCCGCAGCAAGATGTCTTCAAGCGACAGTGCGGTCCCCATCGGACCGTCGAAGCGAAGGACACGCGCGCACAGTCCTCCGATAGGGCGGGCTGCGATCTCGAGCACGAACACTCCACGGTCGTTCAAGCGGAGCTCAGCATGAATTGCTCCATTGGTTAAGCCCATCGCCCTTGCCGCAACTTCAAGTTGCCTGATAACGTGCCGTTCTTGAAACTCGAGCAAACTTGCTGGAGTCACGTAAATCGTTTCTTCGAAAAATGGACCCTCTAAAGGATCCGGCTTGTCGAACGTAGCCAATACCTGTAACACACCATTTGTCATTACACCTTCGACAGCAACTTCGTGGCCTGAGATGTATTCCTCGACGAGGAACGCGTCGTTAGCCGGATCACGGAGGGTGCGAACGTCCGGAAATCTGAGCAGACGACGGAGACGGGTTACTGCCCGTTCAAGGTCGACTGTGTTGTCGACACGTATCACACCGCGACTGCCTGTCAGTGTCAGCGGTTTCAACACACACGGAAACTTAATGTCGCCGATGAGTGACAACTGGGCAACATCCAACGGAAGCGAGTGAAACCACGGACACGGAAGATCAGTTTTCCGCAATCGAATACGAGTCATCAATTTGTTTCCGGCGATGCGTACCGCCTCGGGTGGGCTGACAGGTAGGGTTAGGGCCCGCCCGACTAACGCTGCAATAAGCGCCGGTCGATCGCCGACGGCAACTACCGCAGCGATCGATCTGGCGAATACCGACTCAACGATTGCCCGAACGGATCCATCCTCGTCGTGAAAACGGATGGGGATGGCGCCGTCACGCCATGGGTCTTCGATCTGGTCACAGCGATCGGTGGCAAGAACGAGTTCTACACCCATCCGAGCGGCTGCATCGCGGAAGGCATGAACCTGATAACCCGTCGTCGCTGCGACAAGAAGTACGCGTTGCATCGTTCACACTGGAGCCACGTCTTAGACTGTGCCCAGAAACTACCGACCCTCACCCTCTAGCCGTTAGACAAGAGCAACCTGCTCTGTGGTAGGTTCCGCTCAGCAGTACCACGGCTCGTTGAGAAACGGCACCTCAACCCGCTGCTTGGACCATACGGGCGTTGGAATCAGCGATCTGACACCACTGGCCTCCGCCAGATCCCTGACCTCGGCGAAAACCTCGCGCCGACTGGCCGTGAGCCGGCGTCCCACGATCCGGCCGATGGCGACAGCCAGAGCGTCGACTTTCGGATCGGCATGCTCCCACGGATGAATCAACCGCACCGGATCAAAGGGCTGTACGATTCGTCGAACCTCACCAAGTTCAAGTAGATGCGAACCTGCAGGAACGAGTAGACGGATCGCGAGTTGGATCGGCGCAACGTGATCAATCAGGTCGAGTCGCCGGATCTCGTTCAACAGCTCGCCATATGCCCCTAGTGTCGTCCAAGGAGTAAAAGCCACGAACGTTGGAATAAGCACGACACCAGCCTCGCGACAGAGCACGACGGCGCGCTCGATATCTCTACGGCTGTGCCCCTTGGCGAGCCGTGTCAAGATCCTATTGTCGAACGACTCGACAGCGCTGGTGATGAACATGCAACCGGTGTCATGTAACCGCTCAAGTTCAACCGCGTAACGGAGCAGGTGCTCAACCTTGATCGTCACGTCGTACGTGAGATCAGGAAATTCACGCGCTAGGTCATGCACGATACGCATTGCGTGACGGACGCCGTTAAAGAAATCCGGGTCACCGAACGTTATGTGTTCGGCACCATTCATCACTTGCGCTCGTATGTCGGCAAGCACCTTTTCGGGTTGCACGATGCGGAACCGTCCGTTGTAGATTGGTACGATCGGACAGTGCCGACACCGGTGCTTGCACCCACGACTCGACTCCGTATAGCCGACAACCTTACGTGTCGATCCACACTGCAACGTGGCGTATCGTTCGAGTCCAGGAAGCCCATCACGTTCCGGTGTAATGAACTCGAGACGTGGTAACTTGCCGGCTATCCGCTCTGATTCGCCAGCCATCGTGGCCCCGTGTACCGCAATCTCGACGAGATCAGCCTCGAACTCCCCCCCTAGAATGTGACTGACGCCAAGAGACCGTAGCCACGTCGCATTCAATGGGGCATACAACCCATAGCAGCAGAGTTCCACGTCCCGGTTGAGTGCCCGTATCCGTTTGATGACCGGTATGGCGAGCCGTGTGGCCGTATGCATCGGCAAATGAAAAGCCACCAGATCGGCTTTGGCGAGGTCGTCGCGAAACGAATCGCGTGATAAATCGACACAGGTCACCTCAACGCCGGCCCGCCTCAACCAGGCCGCCGGAGAAGCCAATCCGAAAGGTTGGCGCCCGAGTTCGTAAGTCGCAATCAGGACGGCGTGCATCGATCCAAAAAAGTGTCCTACGTAGACGCCCGAAGCTCCACTTCCGCTCGTGTCGGCGGAGAGGTTACGAGGCTGACCACAACCAGAGTCGTAATCGACAGCGCCAAGGCCGGGTAAGCTGTCTGCCACCCAAAGGGATAGACCGGCGTGCCATCGACCGTGCGCGCTAGCCCCGCGATCTCCCAGCCGAGCGTAGTTAACATGCCAACGAGAATTGACAGTACACCGCCAAGCCGTGTAGCCCGTTTCCACACGAGCGCACCGAGCAATGCTGGTGTGATACCTGCACCGTACATCGTGTAGGCCCAGAGAGACATCGCCAGAATGGTTGGAAAGAAATTACCGGCGACGTATCCTAGAATGCCGACCACTACAACGATTAGCCGAGTATAAAGTACTAACTGTCGGTCAGTAGCATCCGGATTAATGAACCGCTGATAGACATCCCGAATCAAATTGGTAGAGGGAGTCAGCAGAAAACTGTTGGCAGTCGAGACCACGATGGCCGCCGCGCCGCATACCAGCAGTACACCAAGTATCGGTGGTAGCGCCTCAATCGCCACTCGTATAACGATTTCCTCAGATTCTACTGTTCCCAACCCGTCGATCGCCAGACTCCCAAAAACCCCAGTAGCATCTATCAGCGTCTCGACGACAATTGTTCCGACGATCCAGCCGACCACAGCGAGCTTTGCCGCGCGCTCGTCTCGGGCCGAAAAGAATTTTTGATACATGTTTGCTTCACCGAGTAGAAGGAACATCGTCGGCAGAAAAAGTGCGAAGGCCGCCTGAGCGCCTAGATCGCCGAAGAGCGAGACCTGCTCCGGCCGGAGTGCATCGAAGGCGACCGCCAGACCACCGGCGTCCCCCACGAGAAATACCACCCCGAGCGTGACAGCGAGTGTCATGAGGAGTCCGTTACCAACGTCAAGGTAGGCGATCGACAACATACCAGCGAGCGACGTGTAGAGTATGCAAAAGATCGCGGTGATGAACGCACCGGTGTTGGGGTCGACACCAGCAATCAAACCGAGCAACCGGCCTCCACCTCGGAACTGATATGCAGCAATTGTCGCGTATGCGAACACGGTCGTGATGGTACCGAGCACTCGCGCGACCGGTCCGTAACGCAATTCAAGGATGTCCGGAACCGTGTACAGCGCGATACGCCGGACACGTGGCGCAAGGAAATATACGAGCGAGATACCAACCCACGCCCCAGCTGATTGCCACAGCGCCGTAAAACCAGATCGGTAGCCGAGCCCAGCTCCGCCGAACAGACTGCCAGACCCGATCCAGGTCGCGAGTAACGTGAAAACTAGAACCCGCGCAGGAAGTGTGCGTCCGGCGACCAGAAAGTCGTCGCTCGTCTTAACACGACGACTCCGGATGGTGCCGATGATAACTAGGGCGCTGAGGTAGAAAATAACCGCCGTCAGCATGCACTAATAATACTGCCCTGGACCAAGGGCACCTTCGAAGACATTCTCTCGGACGATATTTCGTTACTTAGCTCGCAGGGTGTTTGGAGGTCGATGGGACGAGCATGAGAAGGATGGAGTGACCCGCTCGGAAGATCCTGTCGCACAACGAGGACCCACCATAGACCGACTACTCGAAAGGTACATCCGATCGGAAAAAGAAAACCCGCATCAGCATACGGCCATTTCAGAACATTGCTAGGCCCGTGTGCGAAACGAACGTCGATTATCGCAGGATACGCTGCGCAAGCACACTCCATACTGCGTAGGCAAGACGCCGCCGTGCGTGTCGGGCAATTGTTCCCTGCCAGAACTCGCCCGTGACGAGTTGACAACCGTTTGGCACATCGCCAATCGGAAGAAGTTCTTTGTGTTCAATCGCGTAGCGGTCGAGCACGCTGCGATCCGGAGGCGTCATATTCGCCAAAACAACGTCGACCGGGCGGCCGATCGCGTCACCGACCCGTCCGACGGCTTCACCTACCGAGAAACCACGCATGCCACGACCTTCAGTGAGAATATTTGTAACCAGAACAATTGGTCCAGTAGTGATCCGCACGGCCTCAGCCACACCACGTACCAACAGGATCGGCATTAGGCTCGTATAGAAACTCCCCGGCCCGATCACCGCGGCGTCGAACGTGCGAATCGCCTCGTCTACCACCCGGTGAATCTTGGGCACGGGATCGAGCCAAATCCGCTTCACCCGTCGTCCTTGAGCCTGTTCACGATCGACCTCGACTTCACCACTCGTGCAAAAACCATCTTCATACTCTGCACACAGCGTCGCGTGATCGGTCGAAACCGGCCAGACCCGCCCGTGGCAATCGAGCAGGGACCGCAGACCATCGACAGCCGCGAGGAAATCACCGCTGTACTGCTCCATCATCGACAGAAGTAAGTTGCCACCAGTGTGACCGGCCAGTCGGCCATTCTCAAGTGCAGGAATACGTGAAAGCAAGAGGCGACGCGCCTCCCCTTCGTTCCGAGCGAGCGCCAGCGCGCACTTAAGAACGTCGCCCGGCGGTAGCACTCCAAGCCGATCCTTAAGCTGACCGGAGCTACCACCGCTGTCGAACATATTCACAACCGCGTTGACACGTAACCAGGGGTTTTGTTTGAGACCGCCAAGTAGGCTGGGTAGACCGGTCCCACCCCCGAAGCAACCGATCCTCAGCTCGCGTAGTTGCACGAGGAAATTGTCGCACAACCTCGATACCCACGGGTGATGCACAGGTACAATAAAATCAAGTTCGGATCAGATAACTCGATGGCGCTTATCGACATCCTGCTAGCAGGGTTCGACCGCGAGACGGCCACGACCCGCCGCCTGCTTGAGCTCGTACCCGACGCGGCGTTCGACTGGAAACCGCACGACCGGTCGATGACACTGGGCGGGCTCGCAGCACATCTTGTCAACTTGCCAGCATGGATTGGAAACGTTATGAACCATGCTTGGTTTGACCTGGCAGAGTCACTCGACGAAGCGAAGTCACCCGCTGCCAACACCGCGGAGTTACTTTCACGATTCGATGAGAACGTGCGCGCTGCCCGCGCGCTCCTGGTCAACAGGATTGACGACGAGTTGAACGAACCCTGGACGCTGAAGAGGGGAAAGCAGGACCTGTTTACACTTCCCAGAATCGGTATACTTCGCTACTTCGTCCTGAACCACCTGATTCACCACCGTGGCCAGCTGAGTATCTACCTCCGCCTGCACGATGTGCCGATTCCAGCCATCTACGAACCGTCGACCGACGAAGGACCTCTCTAGCGGGGAATGGCGCGAACGTTCAGATTGATTTACTAAGATGTTCCCTACGGTAGTCCTCGCCGACGTTTCATCTTGAACAATTAAGCACTTTTCTAACGATCCATCTACCAATCCGTGCACAAATCTCACACAACTGCACAGTTCGACACCTAACGTCGTCACGTCGACAAATCTAAGCGTGCCGTACGGGATTGAGTGGTCGATACATCAATTGATCCATGTCTCGTCACACGCTGCTACTCATTGCCGGTGCTCCAATCTTCTGCCTCTTGGTATTGCTCAATGTAGGCGGCTATCGATACGGCGTCTCTGACCAAGCGTTCTATATCCCGGTGGTACTAAGAGGGCTCGACCCCTCACTGTATCCGCACGACGCACCACTCCTGGCCGTTCAGAATCAGCTCTTGGCGTTCGACGATTGGTTCTCTTCGATCGTCGCTATGTCCGGCGTGTCTGTTCCAGCGGCTTTTTTCGTGAGTTACCTCGCTGGGCTGAGCCTGCTCTACGCAGCAGCCGTCAGCATCGGGCGCACTGTTTACCGCACATGGTGGGGCGTAGGTGCCTTCGTCGTCGCACTGACCATCCGTCACCGCATCACCGACACGGCAGTCAACACTCTTGAGTCGTATCTTCATCCGCGCATCCTGGCATTCGCAGTCGGTCTAACCGCGGTCGCAATCTTTCTGCGAGGCCGGACGCGGATCGCCTGCCTGACTGTAGTTGTCGCATTACTCTTGCATCCGACCACAGCCATTTGGTTCGCCGTTTGGATTGGTGTTGCAGCCTTAATCTCGGACCGATCGTCCCGAGATTGGCTGCTCGCGATCGCAGGAGTGACCGTCATTGCGGGAGTGTTTCTACTCGTGAACACGTTCCGTGACCAGTTGGTCGTGATGGATGAAACTTGGAGTTCAGTGCTCCAATCGAAGGACTATCTAGTGGCGACCGATTGGCCACTCGTCACGTGGTTCGCCCACCTCGGTTCCGCGTTAATAATCGCCGCTATTTATCGATACCGCCACGCATTGCGATGTACAACCGAACGTGAGACCGGTCTGGTCGTGGGAAGCGCGGTGCTACTGTTGATCTTTCTAGTCTCTGTACCCCTCTCGGCCGCCGGCCTAGCTCTCATCGTTCAGCTGCAGTTCAACCGGGTGTTCTGGCTCCTTGATATCTTCGCCATTTGCTATGCCGTTTGGCTGCTCGTCGAGAGCCCGCTCTCAATCCACGGCGTAGGCCGGCCGGTGGCCGGCGCCTTTTCAGCACCACGTGCTCGACGTGTGGTCGTAGCGGCACTCGTCGCGGCAACCGTGGTACGCGGGGGCTACGTCATGGGGATTGAACGGGCCGGACATCCCCTGGTACAGGTCAACCTCTCCGCAACGGACTGGACGGCGGTCATGATGTGGGCTGGCGAGCGACCGGTCGGCACGCACTTCCTCGCTGACCCCGGTCACGCATGGCGGTACGGGTCGAGCGTTCGGGCAGCAAGCGGGCGGGACGTTTATCTAGAAGAGATTAAGGATATTGGGATTGCAATCTACTCAAGCACCGTGGCCCATCGAATTGCCGAGAGGATCGCAGATCTCGGTGACTTTTCAACTCTCGACGCATCGCGTGCGAGGAGACTCGCACGACGCTATAACCTACACTACCTCATCACTGAGCACTCGCTCGACCTGCCCCGAGCCCATCGGCACGGTCGGTTTACGGTCTACGACCTACGTGCAGACCACCGCGTCGCCTCAACCACTTCTCTGTCGCCCTTGCACTAGACTAATCGTCCTTGATTAACTTTCACCCCGCACACATGCTCAACGGCGGTCACCGGATGACTCTGTTCACTTGGGGACGGCCGCGCGTGTTTGCGCGCCTCCCACCACCAGTGCCACGATACTTCGACGTTGCCTCGGACGCGCGCGTGCTTGCCCACTGCCACTGGCAGGCAAGACCACGCCTATCCCCAACACTCATCGCCCTACACGGGCTTGAAGCGTCGAGCAACGCTCACTACATGCGGGGGCTAGCCGATAAGGCTTTCGCCGCCGGTTTCAACGTGGTCCTGCTCAATCAGCGTAATTGCGGAAACACCGAGCATCTCTCCCGTGGGCTGTACCACTCAGGACTCTCAGCCGACCCAGCTGCTGTTATCCGAGAACTAACCGTACTCGATCAACTCGATGCAATTACCGTCGTCGGATACTCCCTCGGGGGTAACCTGGCGCTAAAGTTAGCCGGTGACTACGGCAGCGAAACTCCTCCGTCCCTTTGCGCCGTCTGTGCCGTGTCGCCAACGATGGATCTGGCGCGCTGCGTTAAAGCGCTAGAACGACCACAAAATGCGCTTTACGAGTGGAATTTCGTTCGAAATCTTAAACGTCGAATGAGGCGTAAGGCGCGTGCATTACCAGGACGATTCGATCTCGACCCACTTAACAGCGTCCAGACAGTAAGAGGCTTCGACGAAGCGTTCACTGCACCGCATCATGGATTTCGTGACGCGGACGACTACTACTATCGTGCTAGCAGTTTGAGAGCGATCGACCGCATCAACGTACCCACTTTGATCCTGAGTGCAGAGGACGATCCATTCGTACCAATCGATCAATTCCGTGAGCGCGCGGTGCTAGACAATCTCAATATCCAGGTCGTCGCAACACGCCACGGGGGACACTGCGGTTACCTGGCGGAAGCAACGAATGGGTTCGACGGATACTGGGCCGAACAGACGACTGTTGAGTTCGCTACACGCCACTGCCCCGATCGATTACGTCGACTATTGAGATCTCCTTCCGAGAAAACTTGAAAAACTGTAACAACAGCCCTCTACAGTCTCGAATCAAACGAGCCGGTCGCGTTAGAAAACGTCCGCGTGAACCCATGGTAATCGTTCCACCTAGTGGATAGGGTAAGTCGACCGGTAGATCTCAAACGAGATCGCCAGTGAGGTTTCGGCTTGATATCGGTAGAACGTTTAGTTGACCTCGCCCCTGTCGAATCGATCAACGTATTACGAGCCCACCCTACGCTAGAACGACTACTTGGAATAGAAATTCGTCTTCCACTCTGGGTAGTCTTGTCTCAGGATGTGACGAAGCAGGGGTATGAACCTGAGGCTAGAAACTGACAATTGGATGCTACGAGCTTAATCCAGATCAAAGTCACGGAGTGGCTTCGTCACGGGCTCTTTTCTAGCCTGCTTAAGTGCTTCTTCGAACCGTTTGGAGAGGGCGTCACTCCGCCCCTTCTCATTGACCACTGACTGCTTGAAGATTTCCTCGCGACGGGCGGCTTCATGAGCCAAAATCTGCTGGGCGTCGTCCAACTCAGGCTTGTCCTCGCGCTCGGGCTCCCTGTGGCTGAGCACCCGCCTGAGGTTCACGTCCACAGACAACATGGAACCACAACAGGGGCACTCAACCTCGATTTCGGACATGAGTTTCGCCATCCACCAACCCCTTAAAAGTCACTAATAGTTCTAGACAACAGACCGTGTATCATAACCGACCACCCGGTCCTTTTGGCTGAGTTCGTGACCGACAACATGTTGGCACCAGACAGATGATGCTCTTGTCAGTCCACCCCTTCGAGCGAGCACCCAACAGGCGACCGATGCGCCTTGTCTACCCCAACATGCATGGACAGTACGAGAATTCAAAACTCCAGAACTGGGTCTATCTGGTCGTAGCTATGGCTGAACTGTACGACTATTAACTGCTCGTGCGGGAAGTGTTTGATGCGAGTGCGGCTCTAAAAATAGATGTGACCTGGCTGGCAGGTCCGACGGTTCCAAATAATGCTGAACAGCGGGTCGACTTAAGATCGTCCAACTTCGTTCTCGCGTACTGCAATGCCAAGAAGCATGCTAGTAACGAAAAACAACCTTCGGCGAGCTTTATCAAACCGGTACTGCTATACCGAAGTTGAAAACGGCTGCAGGGTATCGAACCTGTGTGCCCGTTGTTACTATCCTTCCTCCTCGTAATCTTCTTCTGTCGGCGTGATGCTCCGCGTAGAAGGTCTCAAGGCCTCACGATAATCATAGACTGGCATCTCTTGGACGTGCAGCGACAACCGACACGCCGACGACTTAAGATCGATGACCACCGCGACCGGACTACCTTCAACGCCCTCTCGGAATCGTATCCGGCAGCCACACGCGAGCCGCGCTAGCTCAAAGCCCTTGAGCATGCGGCGGATCATACTACAGCCCGCCGACTACGGGCGTCGAAACAGAATAGCAACCTGAACCTAGAGCAACGCGTCGAGATCTTGCTCAAAAGCTTCTTTAGTGGCGATACCCATGTGGGTGCGGCAGACGGTGCCAGTGCGGTCGATGAAGAATGTGACCGGAATTCCCCAAACAGGCCCATAGGCCTCTTGGAAATCCTCCCGACCTAGACCGATCAACATCGGGTAGTTGACCTGAAACTCAGCGGCAAACGGTTTGATTTGTTCTGGCGTGTCGTCAACCGACAGGCCGAGTACGACCAAACCCTGATCCTTGTACTTGCGCTGAAATTCAACGAACCACGGGATCTCGATCTTGCACGGGCCGCACCATGTGGCCCAAAAGTTAAGCAGGATCACGTTGCCCTTAAGGTCGGCCAGGTTCACTTCACCGCCGTTCATTTCTTTCAGCGTGAAGTTCATATTCGCCGGCTTGGCGTCAGCGTCGCATGTGGGCGCAGCTTCTAAATCGCTCTGCATTAGCGAGAACGGCTGAACAGAAAAATTTGGTGTTCTCGGGAGCATAACCACAGCTAACACCACGGCCGCACCGACCGCCACAATCCATCGCATTTTCATCCCAAAACCTCCAGCATCGAACCTCTAGACCACTGAGCGAAATTCGTGTCTCGCTGTACATCCTGTCCAAGCTGGACCGTATCAACAGGTCCTTGTTCGGCTATCACGACAAATCCGTCGAACGCTCTCGATAAGATTATCGTGTCATGCCCCATGATCTCAAGAACCCGCTCCAGGTCCTCACGATGCGACACCATGAACAGCGACACCGGCTGCCTGTATCAGGCCGTAGAAGATATACACCATGTCATCAACATCATCGTAGAGAAAATGGCGTGCGTCGAACAAATCCCGTAGTAGAAGCTGTTCAGAGGACTACTTGTGTATCCACGGCTCTCTATAGACTCCTGACCGCCGTGCAACCCACCGCTAATCTCGTCCTTTACAGCTCGTCACCTCTGATGATTTAAGAATCTATTGTGCAAGATCGTCAAGCGAGGCACATAGATTTGATGAGATTAAGCATCCCTCGCGGTCATCTCTGAGTGTAAATAAGATAGGAAGAACTGTTAGTCAAAACAGGCCCACCTAGCTACTCATGATTATGCCGACCCCGGGAATCCTCCAGTGATCAAAGGTATTTTCCATACGTGCTAGGGGTTCCGTTCGATTGCGGGGGTCGTCATCGCTGCAGTAAGATGCCATTAATTGTCCGACCAGCTCTGCGATTGGTCTACTGGCCAGCTACCAGTGTACCCATTGACATGCAGCAGGCCTGAGACTGAACGAAACTTGGCTCGAAGCTGCATGAAGATCGATAACTGGATGAATTCAAGCCAACGCCACCGTTGTCCAACAGCCGTCAACGACGACAGCAATCTATCTCTGCGACAGGTCGTTGACAACCGTCACATTCCCAGACTCTGGCGCGTGTTGAAGCGAGGCTTGACGATCGACACGATAACATCGAAGAGGGAAGCCACGTAAGCCAACAAAAACTGTGGAGATTTTCAAGTAAGAAATGGACTCAACTCACCCGCCCCGGTGCAGAATCCATCATTGGATATCTATCGCACTCGCCCTCGTGTTGACCTCGATCACCACTCAGATCGATGCACAGTCGCAGTTCTCCCCGTACTACGGGAAGAACCGCGTTAAATATGACAAGTTCGACTGGCACATCTACACAACGGATCACTTTGAGATCTACTACTACCCTGAGCTCGAACAGCACCTTGAACGGGTGGCGAGTTATGCGGAGAGCGCCTACCAACAGGTCAGCGCTGACCTACAGCACGAACTAGCGTTTGTCGTCCCTCTGATCCTGTTCAAGACGCATAGCGAGTTCGAGCAGCAGAACATTATTCCAGGCTTCATTCCGGATGGGGTCGGCGCATTCGCCGAGCCGCAGCGTAATCGTATTGTGCTACCTATCGATGAGCCACCGGATGGCCTCTACCGACTTATCACCCACGAGCTGACTCACATCTTCGAGTTCGACATCATTCCGCGGTCGATTATTCGCGAAACCGTACCGTTGTGGGCAGATGAAGGACTGTCTGACTACATGGCCGGTGTCTGGCGACCACTCGACTTGATGCAGGTACGCGATGTGGTGGTCTCAGACATCATCCCATCGATGACCGAGTTCGACCGGTACGGCGGTTTCGCTAGCGGACGTGTCGTCTACAACCTCGGTCACGCCGTCTTCGAGTTTATGGAAGAACGGTGGGGCAATGAAGGTATCCGACAGTTCCTGTTCGCGTTACGGCGAAGTGCCATCGGTGGCGGTGAGGACGCTTACGAAGAAGCATTTGATCTGTCGGGCCCAGAGTTTGACGACGCTTTCAAGAAATACCTAGAGGACCGCTTCGAGGTGTTCCGCGACAAGGAACGCCCGTCAGATTACGGGCGCAACCTAGCACCTGACCCACTACGCAGCCGCTACGTGGTGATGCTTTCACTCGAGGCATCTCCATCCGGTGAGGTAATCGCCGCGCTGGCGTTGAATCGTAAGGATCTTGAATTCGACATCCTGCTGATCTCATCCGAGACCGGTGAGGTTATTCGTAACCTGACGGAGGGATTCGACCAGGACTTAGGGTTCGAGTCGATTCCGATACCCGGGGAACGGTTCAACACAGTGCCCTGGATGTCCTGGGCACCGTCAGGAGATGAGTTGGCCTACTTTGTTCGCAAGGGTAAGCACCGGTCGCTGATCGTACAGAACATCATCACACGAGGCATTACCGACTTCATCGACCTTGAGATGGTGGACGAGCCAGAATCACCGGATATCTCGCCCGACGGCCGGACGGTGGTCTTTTCTGCATTAAACGGGGCCATCGGGGACATCTACGTGCTCGACTTGCCTACGCAAGAAGTGACAAACCTTACAGAGGACGAATTCGCCAACTACGCGCCATTCTACGCTCCCGACGGGAGTTATATCGTATACACCGCGCGGATCAGTGGTAACAATAAACTGTTCAAACTTGACCTGACGACCCACGTAAAGACCCAGCTGACTTTTGGAACACACGACGAGGCGGGGGGACAATTCATCGACGACCGAACCATCGTGTTCTCCTCCACCGCGGTCGATCCGACGCAACCGATCGATCCCGACACTGCGCGTGACGGTGAAATCTTTAATATCTGGACCCTGGACGTCGAAAACGGTGAGTTGCGCCAGTACACCGATACGGCAACCGGCAATGTCAACCCGATCCTACTAGCGGCGGCCGAGGACGGCACGGTGGACCGGATAGCCTTCCTCTCCTACTTTAAGGCCGAGTACGGACTACATACAATCGAGCGCGAGCAGCCGCTTTACACAGCGTCTACGAATGACTTCGGTGGTCCCGGACCGATCATCGATTTTCAGGCACCCCTCACCCACACGTTGAACACCAGGAATACGCGTAAGAAGGGGCGCTTCGAAAACATGTACCTTGAGGGGCGACCGCCACTCAACTTCGGTGTAACCAACAGCGGCGACTTGCTAGGCGGCACGCAAATCACGTTCACCGACGTGCTGGGCGATCAGCAGATCAGTGCTATCGCATATTCCATATCGCAGTACCGAACCATGGGAGCTTCGTACACGAACCTGTCGAGTCGGTTCCAGTTCTCGGTACAGGGGTTCTCATCCGAGCAGTTTTTTTTCGGGTACCTCCCGGGATCAACGTTTACCAGCGCCCTCGGTTTCCTTAGTCGTGACGATGCGCTCGCAACCCGGAAGACGCAAGGCGGTAACGTGTTCGGGATCTATCCGTTTGATCGCTTCCGCCGGGTCGAGTTTTCAGCAGGCATGTTTAATTACAAAGAAGCGTTCTCTAACGATGCCCTAGCAGCGCAATCAGAAGCGTACCAGCGATCGCAATTCGGAACCAACATCTTCCGAGACGGCACGTTCGCTCCGATCGGCATTCGGTATGTCCAGGAGACTACTATCTTCCGCGAGTACGGACCGGTCGCAGGCAACACAATCATGGCCGGCTACGAATACGCACCTTCCGCCGGGGGCCTCCTATCTCGGCAGACGCTGAACCTAGACGCCCGCTTCTATCAGCGGATTGCGGAGAACGGTGTGTTCGCCGTCCGCGGCCGTGCATTCACCAGCTGGGGAGAATTCCCGGACTTCCTCTTCTTTGGTGGTAATTCGGAAATGCGCGGCTACGATTACTTGCAGTTCATCGGCCACAACGCATACTTCACCAACGCCGAACTACGCTTCCCGCTCGTTGAGGCGATGGCGACACCGATCGGTGTCCTCGGTGGAATTAGGGGCGTGTTCTTTTTCGACTTCGGTGTAGCCGGCTTCGCTGGTCAGTCACTCAATGCCTGGACAAGAGAGCCAGCCGCAGTTCGGCCTGTGTCTGACTTCCGGTTGAACCCGGACACCGGGCAGGTGCAACAGGTTCTTGGCGACCCGGTTTCGATCAGTGGGTTTCGACTGGTCAATGCGCGCGCGTCCTACGGCGTCGGTCTTTCCACGATGGCACTTGGCTTCCCAGTCCACTTCGACTGGGCCTGGCCCACGATGTTCAACAAAGAATGGGAAGACGCGGTCTTCGCTGCAGAGGCTGCGCTTGAAGGCGTGTCGAGCGGCAGTGCTGTGTTCAGGAAAGTCCGCTTTCAGATGTGGATCGGGTTTGACTTCTAGAAGTTAGAAGAGCTGCTCCTCGGAAATGGTCGACTTGCCAGTTAATTGCCTGTAAGAGTGGAGCCAGACGGGCACGCCCTGGTTGAATAGGAGCTCCATCTTCTCACCTTCGCCTCATACATCACCCAGTTGCGCACCTACCACCCCATATCACCCGTCCACTCGCGGCACGACGAGGACCTACCGGTCGAGAAGCGTGATGCCGCCTTTGACCTTATAGGACCTATCATCGAACGGGTTGCTCTTGTCGGCGTCCATTTAGGTAGGAACCCGTACACTCCGCTAGCTAGCAGGAAGTGGTCCTTCGAGAAAGAGAGTGTGATGCGACCCGCCCATGGCGTCAGTCGGCTCTGTGAAAATGAGGACCATCGCTCAAGCTGGCCGCGGCCACACGATCCACAAAACTACCGACTAGGAAAAGCAGCTAAAACTGCCGCAAGCGAAGCAAAGAATCTTCTAGGTCGAACTCGACACGGTAGTTCTTCAAGAAGTTATGCCCGATGATGCCACCGATATTGAATCCGAGCAGTGTGCTCGGCCGGTGCAAATTGAGGACAACAACAGAGAAATTATCGTATTGAATACGGTCGAAGGCGAGATGGACACCTGGCAGAAGGAAGGCATCCGGATCCCACCCAGATGTCCCAAAAACCTGCAACGGGATGTAACGTGCCGGTATCATCCCCAAAACATTTGCCGTGCTAAGACTGATCGAAATCACCTCGCCGCCTGTATCGACGACGAAAGTCTTTGGATACTCTTGATTGACGATGCCACGAACGAGAGCCAGCCGATGAACGCGCAGCGGTAGCTCGATGTCAGACGGTTCTTCCGGCAACCGACGCGCCATGATCAGGTGGTGGTTCTTGTAGTCGATAACCGTTGACAGACCGAATGCGAGAGGCGAGATACTGTTCTCAACGCGCGTTTCTGGCACACCGGTGAGCGGCGGGTTCTTAATGATTACGGGCACGTTATTGACCGAGAAGTCCGAGATCTTCAGAGAGTCGATCCGTCCCAGCTCGAGCCCACGCAGACCGACATCTCCAACGCCTGCACTCAGCGTGTTCGTGATAGGTCGAACGCCGGCCTCCTGCGCCGTCGGGAGCGACATCACCATCTGCTCGGCTCCCGTGTCAACCACGAGGTCTATCCGATCCCCGTTGTTGACGCGCCCCCGGACGACAACCTTATCCCGAACAAGGCGGAACGGAATCGTGTACACCTGATCAGCAGGGCTGTCGAGCACTACAGGGGTGCGATCACCGAACGACCGCATGAATCGCATCTCGGCACGTGCCCACTCCGATTTCTCTGTTGTTCCGGTAGCCGGTAGTCTGGCAACGTAGTTCTCAAAGAGGTCTGCTGCCTCCGAATACCGATTCATGCGACGGTACACCGTCCCAAGGGTATGGAAAAACTCCGCGCGATCCTCAACCGCAATCGCAGCATGTAATTCGACGAGACTTTCGTCTAACCGACTTTGTGCGGCCAAACTCCGCCCCAGACCGTGGCGGGCCCTGGCACTCGATGGATTGACGGCCAGGATATCGCGATATGTACCCTCAGCTTCCTCGAAGAGTCCGTAAGACCACAGTGCATCCGCATAGAGAGACTTATGCTCAGAACCGGTGTCACCTAGTCCGTCCAGGAACAACGCTTCTTCGTAACCGCGCGTAAATTCGCCAACTTGCAGTAGCGAACGCAACAGTCCAGTCGAGGCACGCAGAAGTTGTTCGGGTTTGGCACCTTCCTTCGCCCGATCATACGCGGTGATTGATTCCCAATACCGTTCGTCTCCCAAGAGCAGATCCGCGAGCTGCAGCCGGATTTCACTCCGTGCCGATGCGGAGGTGGAATCGGCGTCAATCACTATCGGCACCGCGCTAGCAACGGCCAGAGCGGTAAGTAGACTTCCAACACCGATACGCATGACACCTCCGAGTAGAATAGTGTTACCTCGGAACGTTAAGACTCAATAGAATAAAGTGACCGGGGCTAAGACCGTTCAGCTCACAACTCCGCCCTTTTCGGTCAAAACAAAGGTGAAGTTCCTTACTGCTCGTATGGCTCGATAGGCACCCCATCGTACATCTCATCGACGCGCAAAATTTGCGACTGGCGACTATAGGTGCCAAGTTCGTAGTCCTCGCTCATGATGAGTGCTTTGACGGGCTTGGTCGGACATACTTCGGCACACAGCCCACAAAAACTACAGCGAGAAAGGTTGAAATCAAAATAGTCAAGCACTTTGATCTTATGACCCGGCTCTCGGTGCCCGCCGAGATGAATCAGCTCGTCTGGACAAACTTTTGCGCACTGGTCACAAACAATGCAGGTTTGTGCCCCAGTTTCCGTTTCGACTTGCAATCGCAGGACGCCTCGAAAACGTGGGGATACGGGCCGACGCTCGGCCGGGTACTGGAACGTAAAGGCCGGCTGCGGAGTGTACTTAAGTGTAACCCACAACCCCTTCAGGAGGTCGACGAGAAAGATCGTGCGAAAGAACTTCGCCAAGAACAGCACGGGACTCTATTTCCGATCCTTCAGCACGATCGGGTCCGCCTGACCAGCCATAATGACTCGTTCCTTACGCAGGACCGTGCTTTCTTTTCGAATCTTGTCCTGCAACCGCATCAGCCCGTAGAGCAATGCTTCCGGTCGAGGTGGGCAACCTGAGACGTACACATCAACCGGCACGATCTTGTCGACCCCCTGCAGCACGCTATATGTCGGAAACGGGCCGCCAGCGTTCGAACAGCTACCCATTGAAATAACCCACTTAGGCTCTGGCATCTGGTCGTAGAGACGACGCAGCACCGGTGCCATCTTTTTCGTGACGGTACCCGCGACGATCATCAGGTCTGATTGCCGTGGCGACGCGCGGAAGACCTCCGCACCAAAGCGGGCAATGTCGTAGCGTGACGTCGAGGTCGCTATCATCTCGATCGCGCAGCATGCCAAACCGAACCCCATCGGCCACAGCGACGACTGGCGAGCCCAATTAAGAACCCGATCCAGGTTCGTCGTGATGAAATTGTCTTCAAAACGATGGTCAATCAAGCCCATGATAATGCCACCACTATAGCCAGCGCGCGAGCAGCGTACGCCCCCGCCTACTTGTCTGCGTAATACTCCACCTCAATGTCGATGTAGTTCTTCCATTTATCAGGCACTTCGTCGTTGGCGAAGATCGCCTCGACGGGGCACGCGGGTACGCAGGCACCACAGTCAATGCATTCCTCTGGGTGGATATAGAGCTTTTCCGCAGCTTCAAATGAATCCTCGTCTTTCCGAGGATGGATGCAATCGACTGGGCAAACATCGACACAGGCTGTGTCCTTGGTGCCAATACAGGGCTCCGCTATCGTGTACGCCATTCATTCCTCCGTCGTTCACCGGCTTCGCTCAGGTTTTCACCGTTCAGTCGACGCGTAATCACACCATTTCTCGCCGTAACGTTCGTGGCGGCACCAGGCTGATGGCCCAGCCGCGTCGAGATTAGCTAGGAAAGAATACACGTCACCGGTAGAGCGATCAAGGCTCCGCCACGAACACGTCAAATGATCTTCACTCGTCCCGCGAAGCCATCCTCGTAACTGTGGTAGTGCTGAACGGATGACTCGGGATGTTTCCAACAGTAGTAGCCATCTCCATTATCGAAATCGACTAGCCACAAGCCGTTGGGTACCAAACCCATAGCTGTAATGTCACGAGCCCAGTCCTTAACAATCCCATCAAGCTCTTTGAGGATCCTTACCCTAAGCGGGTCCGAGTCGGACACTTGAGCGAGTGTCTCGGAAAGGTGACGGGCATCCTCCACGGCTTCGACGGTCCGTGCCTGCACCTTTGGAAGCAGTCGTTTGGTGTCCTCAAGCGTAAACGTTCTGCGTTTAGATTCTACCGGCACGAACGAATTATAGAAGCACGGGAACTCATACAGCAGCATGCCCGTCCCTCACCAATCCAGCACCGGGTTCCGCAATCTGCGTTTCCGATGTGATCCGGATAGCGGCTAGGTAGCAGTTTCACCAGGACGCAGTTCAAGAACGTCGATACCCTTCGGTGCAACGAGGTCGCGAAGCCGCTCCGGCGTTCCAGTCAGTGAAGGGAACGTGCCATAGTGCATTGGCACCACTTGCCGCACTCCAAGCAACTCGCACGCTAGCGCCGCACCTTCCGGCCCCATCGTAAAACGGTCTCCGACTGGTAGGAACGCGATCTCGGGCGCATGCAGCTCCCGAATGAGCCGCATGTCGCTGAACACCGCTGTGTCACCCGCGAAGTAAACCGTCAACCCGTCTTCGAACTGCAGCACGAAACCCGCCGGTTCCCCCATGTACATCATCCGGCCGTTGTCAAACCACCCACTGCTATGCTCGGCCGGCACCATACTGATGCGGATCCCGTGAAGCAGAACGGTCCCACCCTTATTCATGGGGTAGAGGTTCCCCAATCCCTTGGTCTCGAGCCAACGGCAGAGCTCAACCATCGCAACTACCGGCGCATCGGTCTCCCGCGCGACACGCACAACATCTCCCAAATGGTCAGAGTGGCCGTGGGTCACGAACACTAGATCAACCTGCAGCACTCGCTTCCATTCCTCAGGGCATGAAGGATTTTCCTCGAGCCATGGATCGAAGAGTAGATACAGGCCTCCTGGTGACCGCAGTAAGAACGTGCCGTGGCCTAACCACGTAATCGCCAGACGAGCCAGTTTTCCGCGTACGGGACTTTGTGGCATTAGTGGATTGCCCAGTGGGCTACTACACGATAACATCGAGCCGCTCGCTTATCATGACAACGCCGATTCCCACTAGACTGATCCGTGGCCGTCACCCAGGGACGTCCACCACTATGCCACATCAGCCCAAACCTGCCTGGCTGCGCGTGCGAGCACCTGGGAGCACTGGCTATATGCGGCTCAAGCACCTGGTAAGAGAGCTCGACCTCAACACGGTCTGCGAAGAAGCACATTGTCCCAACATCGGCGAATGCTGGCACCATGGCACCGCAACGTTCATGATCCTGGGTGACGTATGTACACGGTCGTGCGGCTACTGCAACGTCGTGCATGGACAACCTGGTACCGTGGATCCGGACGAACCAGCACGGCTAGCAGCGGCAGTCTCGCGTCTGGGGCTGCGGTACGTCGTCATCACATCGGTGGATCGAGACGACCTCGACGACGGGGGAGCCTCAGCGTTTGCGGCAACTATCGCCGCGGTGCGCCACCGCGTGCCCGCCTGTCGCATTGAAGTTCTGATTCCTGACTTCAAAGGCCATGAAAACGACCTCAGAACCGTGCTCGACGCGCGACCAGACGTCCTAAACCACAACATTGAAACGGTCGAGCGAATTTATCGCACAGCACGACCCGGTGGCCGTTACACGTGGGCGTTAAATCTGCTGGAGCGAGCCCACCTCAACGCCCCCGGCATGCCAACAAAGTCCGGCTTGATGGTCGGTCTGGGCGAACGGTGGACTGAAGTAATCGACACCATTACTGACCTACACGAGGTCGCGTGTGACATCCTCACGATCGGCCAGTATCTTCGTCCATCCGTCGCACACCTACCGGTCGACCGCTTTTACCACCCGGATGAATTTGCCGAGCTCAAGCAACACGCCATGGACCTCGGTTTCCGACATGTCGAGTCAGGCCCGCTCGTGCGAAGCTCGTATCATGCACACCAGCAAGTGGAAGCGTGGGACAAAGCTGCTGGCTCGCCGCTAACCTAAGAGCTCCTCAAATCTGCCCAAACGCGATGTCTCTGACCACCATCAAGCGCCAGATCGTTTCGTGCCAGGACTGCCCTCGGCTTCGCGCGTACTGTGCGCGGATCGCGCGTCAGAAACGGGCAGCGTTTCGGGACGACGCGTACTGGGGCCGGCCAGTTCCTGGGTTCGGAGACCGGCGCGCGCGTGTACTCGTCCTTGGGCTCGCGCCAGCAGCACATGGGGCCAACCGGACCGGGCGTGTGTTCACCGGTGACAATTCAGCTAACTTTCTTATGCGAGCGATGCACGACACAGGGTTCGCAAATATTCCAACATCCCAACACCGGAAAGACGGGCTGAAGCTAACTGACGCCTACATCAGCGCCGTCGTACGGTGCGCTCCTCCCGAGAACAAACCAACGCCTCAAGAGATTCGTAACTGTCAGCCTCATCTTGAAGCCGAATTAGCGGCACTCACCCGTGTACGAGTCGTTGTATCACTCGGAAGG
>Ga0310345_10001097_pt1 | contig 32099 bp, 16 predicted proteins | sample HC15DNA20500_MG_FD_204667 | JGI IMG/M metagenome (GOLD analysis project Ga0310345, IMG submission 204667) | Marine microbial communities from station ALOHA, North Pacific Subtropical Gyre - HC15-DNA-20-500_MG | ecosystem: Environmental > Aquatic > Marine > Oceanic | place: Pacific Ocean: North... | reverse complement strand
CTGGTCTGCATGAGGCGAGCTCGGCGGAGGAGCCGGATGGTGGAAATCTCCTAGTCCGGATCTGGTGAGGGCCCCGCCTCCGTGAGGGGGCGGGGCTACTCGACAGGGGCGGGAGGCCGCGGGGTGGCGGATGGCCAGGTCGTGCCTGCTGCTGGCCACCTCGAAGGTGTGCCTCCCTCGTGTGAAGAACGAGGGGCAACTAATTTCGCGCAAAGACGCAAAGACGCAAAGGGGCGGGAGGCCGCGGGCTGGCTGATGGCCGGGGCTTGGCGGCCTGGCCGCTCTTGGGCGGCTGCCCCTTTTCCGCTTCTCCGAGTCGGCTTCTCGGGCGAGGAGCTCGGAAGGTAACCCACCCGGTCAACCCGCCATCGGGCACCCCCACGCCCCACCTCTGCGTCTCTGCGCCTCTGCGTGAGACAAATTCGAATCCAAGGCAGATTCGTCGAACGAGCAGTAGGCCGAGCGGTGGCGAGCCTCCATCCCGCGGCCCGCCAAGCCCTTTGCGGCTTCGCGGCTTTGCGAGAGCCAACCCGAGCCAGATGCAGACTCGTCGAAGAAGCAGTAGGCCGAACGGTGGCGAGCCTCCATCCCGGTGCCCGCCAGGCCCTTTGCGGCTTCGCGGCTTGGCGAGAGTCAACCCGAGCCAGATGCAGTCTCGTCGAAGAAGCAGTAGGCCGAGCGGTGGCGAGCCTCCATCCCGCGGCCCGCCAAGCCCTTTGCGGCTTCGCGGCTTGGCGAGAGTCAACCCGAGCCAGACGCAGACTCGTCGAAGAAGCCGTAGGCCGAGCGGTGGCGAGCCTCCATGCCGCGGCCCGCCAAGCCCTTTGCGGCTTCGCGGCTTGGCGAGAGTCAACCCGAGCCAGACGCAGACTCGTCGAAGAAGCAGTAGGCCGAACGGCGGCGAGCCTCCATCCCGGTGCCCGCCAAGCCCTTTGCGTCTTTGCGTCTTTGCGTGACACCCACTCGAATCCACGCAGATTCGTCGAAGAGGCAGCCCGCCGAGCGTCGGCGAGTCGCCATCCCGCGGCCAGCTCACCCCTCTGCGCCTCTGCGCCTCTGCGTGAGACAAACTCGAAGAAAAGTCAGATTCGTCGAACGAGCAGTAGGCCGAACGGTGGCGAGCCTCCATCCCGCGGCCCGCCAAGCCCTTTGCGGCTTCGCGGCTTGGCGAGAGCCAACCCGAGCCAGACGCAGACTCGTCGAAGAAGCAGTAGGCCGAACGGCGGCGAGCCTCCATCCCGGTGCCTGCCAAGCCCTTTGCGTCTTTGCGTTTTTGCGTGACACCCACTCGAATCCACGCAGATTCGTCGAAGAGGCAGCCTGCCGAGCGTCGGCGAGCCGCCATCCCGCGGCCAGCTCACCCCTCTGCGTCTCTGCGCCTCTGCGTGAGACAAATTCGAAGAAGAGGCAGATTCGTCGAACGAGCAGTAGGCCGAGCGGTGGCGAGCCTCCAACCCGCCGCCCGCCAGGCTCTCGGCGGCTTGGCGAGAGCCACTTCGAGGATCAGAGGTCGGGCCAGAACCGAGTGGGGAGGCCGGTGGTCTGCATGAGGGCGGCGAGGTCCATGCTGATGGCCACGGTCACGTGGATCAGGAAGCCGCTCCAGATGCTGCGGGTGCGGAGGGCGAGGGTGCCGAGCACAACGCCGGCGAGGATGGCGGCGATCGTCTCGGCGAACGGCTTGCCGAAGTGGATCATGCAGTAGGGCACGACCATCGCGAAGATCGCGTGGCTGCCCATCATCGACTTGGACGCCTTCACCCAGAAGCCGCGGAAGAAGAACTCCAGGGAGAAGAATTGCACCGCGTACAGCGCCTCCCAGGCCCAGAAGTCGTACCAACTCCGCGCCGACGCCTTGTAGAAGGGGTAGTAGAGCTTGAAGCTGTCCTCGAACGAGACGCCCACGACGGCGACGAGCACCGGGATGAGCAGGACGCCGTAGATCCAGGCGTGCGACGCGAAGCCGCGGACCTGGAGGCCGTGGTCGGCGATGCGCTCGCCGAGGAGCTTCAACACCAGGGCGGGCAGGAGGAAGAAGCCGAGCAGGCGCCAGCCCGACCACCACATGAACGACATCAGCCGGCCGAAGGGGCCCTCGTGGATCTCGAGCGCGCGCGCCCAGAAGGGCGTGGCCTCCTCGCCCGGCGGGTTCATCGCCGTCACCAGGTCGCGCAGGTCCGGGTGATGGCCGAAGTACTCCATCAACGACAGGAAGACCGCGCCGAGGCAGAAGACCGCGAGGGGCCGCCAGTCGTACTCGCCGCGCTCGCGGCGCGCCTCCTTCTCCTTCACCGCCTCCCGGTCGAGCTCCACCCACGACTCGTAGAGGAACATCGCCAGCGGCACGCGCTGCCAGAGCCGCGGGACGAAGACGGCGCCGACGGCGAGGGGGATCTGGAGCGGGTTGATCAGCGCGAGCTTCTCTCCGAGCGTCGGCGGATCGGGGACCGCGAAGTCGGGCTCGCTGGGCGCGGCGCGGTCGAGGTGATCGAGCAGGGTGAGGAGCCCGCTGACGACGAGCGCGACCGCGGCGAAGGGGCCGTAGGGGTGGGCGGCCACGATCTCGCGGAACGTCTCCACCTCGACGAGCGCGGGGTAGAGGAGGCCGGTCGCGCCGGCCGCGATCAGGGCCACGCCGAGGGGGAGGCTCCAGGGATCGCTCGGGACCCCGGCCCCGGTCCGTCGGGCGTCCGCGTCCCGGCGGAAGCGGGCCACCATGCGCAGGCCGGTCGCCGCGACCATCACCGCCGCGCCGATCAGCCCGAGCAGGGCGCCCTGCATGATCACGACCGCGGCCGCGCCGGCGGCGAACAGCAGCCAGGACGCGCGGATCGCGCCGCCGACCCAGGCCGGGACCGGGCTGGCCGTGCGCTCCTCCGCGGACGGCTCCGTCGGTGGGCCAGGCCGCTTCTTTCGCCGCCGCGCCATGTCGCGGCTCAGTCTTCGCTGGCTTCCATGGCCGCGACGCCGGCGTCGAGGCGGGCGAGGCAGCGCTCCTTGCCGAGCACCTCCATCACCTCGAAGAGGCCGGGGGTGGCGCTCCGGCCGCTGAGCGAGACCCGCACCGCCTGCGCGTAGTCCTTGAAGCCGAGCCCCTCGGCCTCCATCCAGGCCTTCACCGCCGCCTCGAGGCTCGCGCGGTCGAAGCTCTCCTGGCCGGCCAGCAGCGCGCGCAGGCTCTTCACCGGCGCCGCGAACTTCGGCTTCAGGAACTTCTTCGTCGCCTTCTGGTCGGGCTGGGGCGTCTCGCGGAAGTAGTAGTCGATCATGTCGGCCACGTCGGCGAGGGTCTCGGCGCGCTGCCGGACCGTCTCGACCGCGGGCACGAGGCGCGGATCGGCCGGGTCGATCTCGAGGCCGTTCTTCTTCGCGAAGGGCAGCGCCGCCTCGGCCAGCGCCTCGCCGGGCATCTGCCGGAGGTGATGCGCCTGGACCGAGAGGAACTTCTTCTCGTCGTAGCGCGCGCCCTCCTTGCCGACCGAGCTCCAGTCGAACGCCTCGATCAGCTCCTCGCGGGTGAACAGCTCCTGGTCGCCGTGGCTCCAGCCGAGGCGCGCCAGGTAGTTCACGACCCCGTCGGGCACGAAGCCACGCTCGCGGTAGATCTCGACCGAGCCCGCGTCGGCGCGCTTGCTCATCTTCTTGCCGCGCTCGTCCAGGATCATCGGCATGTGGGCGAACGCGGGCGGCTCCTGACCCATCGCCTGGTAGAGCAGGATCTGCACCGGCGTGTTGATCATGTGGTCGTCGCCGCGGGCCACGAGGGTGATCCCCATCTCGAGGTCGTCGACGACGCAGCCGAAGTTGTAGAGCGGCACCCCGTCCGAGCGGAGGAGCACCTCGTCCTGCATCTCGGAGTGGGCGATCTCGATGCGGCCCTTCACCAGGTCGTCCCAGGCGGTGGCGCCGCCCTCGGGCACCTTGATGCGGTAGACGAAGGGCTGATCCTCGGGCCATTCGCTCGGGCCCTTGTCGCGCCACCACCCCGGGTACTTGAAGCCCTGGCGGCCGTGCTCCTTCTCGAACGCCGCCCGCGCCTCGGCGAGCTGCTCCTTGGTCGCGTAGCAGCGGTAGGCGTGACCGCTCTCGACCAGGGCGTCGGCGTGCTTCCGGTAGAGGTCGAGGCGCTGGGTCTGGAAGTACGGCCCGTGATCGCCGCCCTTGCCCGGGCCCTCGTCCCAGTCGAGCCCGAGCCACTCCATCGCGTCGAAGATGGCCTGGACGCTCTCGTCGGTGCTGCGCTTGCGGTCGGTGTCCTCGATCCGGAGCACGAACGTGCCGCCGGTCTTCCTGGCCCAGAGCCAGTTGTAGAGCGCGGACCGCGCGCCGCCGATGTGGAGGTAGCCGGTGGGCGAGGGGGCGAACCGAAGGCGGGGCTTCATGGTCGCTCGCAAGTAGCAATCCGCGGCTTTCCCAGCAAGCGCGCGCTCGGGAGGGTTGACCCGGATCGCGGCGAACTCCAGGATGGCCGGCCCTCCATGGCTCGAATCCAGGCTCACACCGCCGATCCCCAGGCCCTCGCCGCGAAGCTGAACCGCGGGGTTCGCAAGAAGCACGCGCGCCTCACCTACGAGGGGCGGGTGCCCTTCGGGGAGGCGCTCTCCATCGATCGCTGGCGGCTCGGCAACGGGCTGGCGATCCTGCTCCTCGAGGATCACGCGGCGCCCGTCGTCAGCTACCACACCTGGTATCGCGTGGGCTCCCGCTACGAGGAGGAGGGCAAGACCGGCCTCGCCCACTTCTTCGAGCACATGATGTTCAACGAGACCTCGAACCTGCCCTGGGGCGAGTTCGACCGGAAGATGGAGGCCGCGGGGGGCGAGACGAACGCCGCGACCTGGATCGACTGGACCTATTACTACGAGAGCCTCCCGCGCGAGGAGGTCGGCCTCGCGGTCGAGCTCGAGGCGGACCGCATGGCCAACCTGGTCGTGCGCGAGAAGCAGGTCGAGTCGGAGCGCGAGGTCGTCGCCAACGAGCGGCGCATGGCGGTCGAGGACGACGTGCACGGCGCCGCCGACGAGCGGCTCCACGGCCTCGCCTACGGCCGGGAGCATCCCCACGGCTGGCCCACCATCGGCTGGATGGCCGACATCGAGGGCTACCGCGTGAAGGACTGCCGTCAGTTCTACGACACCTGGTACGCGCCCAACAACGCGACCGTGATCGTGGTCGGCGACGTCGACCCCGAGGACCTGCTGCCCCGGATCCAGGCGCAGTACGGCGCGCTGCGCCCGTCGAAGATCACGCCGCGGCCGGCCCCGGCCGCCACCCGGCAGCGCCGCGAGCGTCGGGCGGAGATGCGCTGGCCCACGCCCTCGGAGAAGCTCGCCCTGGCCTGGCACGCCGCGCCGCACGCCAGCTTCGACCACGCGGTCCTCGAGATCATCGACGAGCTCTGGACCGGCGGCCGCAGCGCCCGGCTCCGGCGACGGCTGGTCGACGAGATGGAGATCGTCGCCGAGCTGCGCGGCGGCGTCAGCGGCCTCCAGCACGGCGGGCTCTTCGATCTCTGGCTCTCGATGCGCGAGGACGTGGCCGCCCAGCGGGCCCTCGACGTGATCGACGAGGAGGTCGCCCGGCTGATCACCGAGGAGGTGCCGGAGGCCGAGCTGAGCAAGGTGAAGGCGCGGACCGAGCTGTTCTTCCTCGGCGAGATCGAGACCACCAGCGGCAAGGCCTCGCAGATCGGCTTCGGAGAGACGGTGACCGGCGACCCCGCCCACACCTTCGTGCGCCTCGAGGAGCTGCGCCGCGTGACCCAGGACGACGTCCGCCGCGTCGCCGCGAAGTACCTGAAGCCGGGCCGCCGCTCGATCGTGCACGTGCGGCCGAAGGGAGAGGCATGAGCGCCCGCGTCCCCGGGCCGCGTTTTCACACCGCGGCCGGCATCCCCGTCTTCCTCGAGCCCTCCCACGCGCTGCCGCTGGTCGACGTCGAGGTGGTCTTCCGGGTGGGGGCCATCACCGATCCGGAGGGCCGCGAGGGCCTGACCCGGCTGGCGGCGCGGCTCGCCCGGCGCGGCCCCAAGGGCATGAGCGCCGAGCGCTTCGACGAGACGCTCGACGCCCTCGGCGCGACCCTCGGCATGAGCGTGTCGACCGAGTGGATCCGGGTGCACGGCTCGGTGATCCGCCGGAACCTCGAGCCCTACCTCGGCCTGCTCGGGCGGATCCTCCGGGAGCCCGGCATGCGCGCCGCCGACTTCGCCCGGCTCCGGCGCAAGAGCGAGGCGGAGCTCGTGCAGCTGCGCGACCACGATCGCGCGCTCGCAGCCCGGGCCTTCCGGGGCCAGCTCTTCGGGGCTCACCCCTACGGCCGCCCGGTCAGCGGCACCCTCGAGACGGTATCGGAGATGAAGCTGGCCGAGGTGAAGGCGCACTTCGCCAGCCTCGCGGTGAGCGGCAACCTCATCGTCGGGCTCGCCGGCGACGTGACCGAAGAGACGGTGCGCGACGCGATCGAGCACGCGCTCGCCGGGCTCCCGGAGGCGAAGGCCACGCGCGCCCGAGCCCCGAAGCCGCGCGCCAGGCGCGGGCGCCGCGTCCTGCTCGTCGACAAGCCGGACCGGACGCAGACCCAGCTCTACGTGGGCGGCCTCGGGCTGGCCATGGGCGACCCCGACTTCTGGCCGCTGCTCGTCGCGAACACCGCCTTCGGCGGCACCTTCACCTCGCGCCTCGTGCACGAGGTGCGGAGCGAGCGCGGGTGGAGCTACGGCGCCGGCAGCAAGGTCGGCGTCGATCGGCAGCCGGACACCTTCTACCTGTGGACGCACCCCGGGGCGGAGCAGGCGGTCGACTGCCTGGCCCTCGAGCTCGAGCTGCTCGACGGCTGGGTCCAGAAGGGGCTGACCGCCGACGAGGTCCGCCGGTCCAAGCAGTACCTGAAGAAGAGCCACGCCTTCGACCTCGAGACGGCCGCCAAGCGCCTCGACCCCCAGATCGACACGGAGCTCTTCGGCCTCGACCCCACCTGGCTCGCCGGGTACCTGCGCCACGTCGCCGGGGTGAGCCGCGCGTCGGCCAACGACGCCACGCGCCGCCGCATCCCGAGCGACGACTTGTCGATCACCCTGCTCGCGACGGCCGACACCCGGCTGGTCTCGGCCCTCGAGGGGCTGCCCGGGGTCCGCCAGGTCGACGTGGTGTCACACGAAACCGTGTGAGGTGGCGCACGAATGTCTGCCGGCATTCGTGCGTTGGCGGCCTACGTACGTCCGCCGATCTCGCCGTCAAGGTTCTTACGGCTTCCCCCGGCGCAACAGCGCCCAAAGCCTTGGAATCACTGGGCTATAGCGAGCCTCGGCCGGTTCGGGCGGATCGCCGTGTGACAGCCTGTCGCGCGCGTCCAGCGATCCCTCACCTGTAGAAGCGAATGGCGAAAGCCGTCTGATTACGAAGGCTTGACGCGATCGCGAAGGCTCTGGCACATGCGTTGCCTGAGGAGTGCCCGCACCAAAGTCCGAGCTGTGCCTGGATGGAGGCACAGGCGGCTCGCCCGGAGGGGCGGGACGTTGACAGTGCGGTGACGATGGCGCTTACTTCGCCGCCCTCAGGGGCGTGCGGGGTCGCGCACGGAGTCGGCGTGCGGTCATCGAGACGGCGGCGCCGCGGGCAGAAGGCCCTCGGAGAGGTGAGGCCGGCGAGCCGGTCTTGCCGCGAAGCTAGGGAGAAACGTTCGGTGAAGAACGCAACGACGAAGTGGATCGCGTGGCTGGGAGTGTTGCTCCTCTGGGGCAGCTCCATCGGCACGGGGTTCGCGCAGGACGGCGAGGACGCCGTCACGGACGAGACCGCCGAGGAGGCCCCGTCGGAGGGCGAGGCGGAGGACGCGGACGCCACCGACGAGGCCACGGACGCCGAGGAGCCCGCGGAGGAGCCGGCCGAGACCGACGCCAACCTCGAGCTCGACGACGAGCCCGCCACGGAGGAGGCCTCGAGCGGCCTCGCCGATCCGGAGAGCGAGCTCGAGCCCGGTGACCTCGACGACCCGAGCGAGGCCGAGGAGGCCGGAGAGGCGGAGGCCGAGGAGGCCGCCGAGGAGTCGAGCGGCCCGGCGCCGCTCCCCTGGCGCAGCTCCTTCTTCACCTGGACCAACCAGGCGACCTTCAACAGCTTCTACCGCGGCGGTCAGCTCAGCTACGACCCGACCTACCAGCAGGCCTTCAGCCTGTCGCCCCGCTGGTACGTGGCGCCGATGACCTTCTTCTGGGCGAACGTCTCGCTCAACCTCGAGGTCACCGACACCAACGGGAACGCGCTCAACCGCGACCCGCAGATCGCCGACCCGGTGGTCGAGCTCCGGCACATGATCCCCTGGGAGGGGTTCATCATCATCGGCCAGGCGCGCCTCGGCTTCCCGCTCAGCAAGACGAGCCTGGCGTCGCAGCGCTACCTGCAGACCGGCCTCGGCACGACCATCGTGCGCGTGGTGCCGGAGATCAACCTGACGATCGCCGGCCTCTTCGCCTACCGCCGCTGGTGGGCGGGCAGCAACGTCATCCAGACCGGTGAAGGTCAGCCCGACGACTGCGGCGGCGTGCAGGCCCCGACGGCCGGCGGCGGCGCGCCCGAGATCGGCGCCACCTTCTGCGACCAGCTCGGCACCTCGAGCGCGGCCCGCGACATCATCCTCGCCGGCGTCTCGCTCACGATGACGCCCTTCGGCGGCTTCTCGATCAACGCCTCGGCGTTCGTCTTCAACACCTACAACTACGAGCTGGCGGACTTCGTCGACGACGACGGCCTGGTCATCACCAACCCCGAGGACGAGCCGCTCCGCATCCCGGACCAGAGCCGCACCCACTGGCGCAACTTCACCTACTTCGCGGTGTCGGTCGCCTACCAGTTCCTGCCCTGGCTCAACGTCTCGCTCGGCGTGCAGAACAGCGGCTTCCTCGCCTCGGCCTACAACCCCGACGGCAGCATCCGGAACCCGCTCGTCACGCCCGACACCCAGGTGTTCCTGAGCGCCACCTTCGGCCTCGACACGCTCTACACCGAGCTCTTCGTGGGCGCCGAGGACAACCTCACGCCGGAAGAGCGGCAGCGCCGCCAGCAGGGCCTCGCCCGCGGCCAGAGCGTCGGAGGGAGCTTCTGATGGCGCGATTCACCCCGAACTGCCGCGGCTCCCGCGGCGTATTGCCCGACGCGTCCCGCCTCTCTTGCAGGGGTTCGGGATCGCATCACCTTGTGACGGTTTCTGCCCGGGGACGTATTCCCGCGGCGGACGATGGATTTGGTCTGCGGACTTCAGAGGATCGGTTGGAGGCTCCCACGATGAGGCGACTCGGAAACATGCTCGCGCTGCTCGGCGCGATCGCCGCGCTGGCGGTGGGCTGCGGTGACCCGCAGCCCCCGGTGAACCGCGTCGGCGTGAACGTCGTCGAGAAGAGCGCGTTCACGGGGTCCTGGTACATGCACCAGACCATCATCGACATGGAGTACGAGGGCGCGCCCACGGGCTTCGTCGGCGCGAACGCCGGCGACAGCACGGGCGGCTTCCTCGGCTTCAGCCTCCCGCGGATCCGCTGGGTCATCGACGAGCACTTCCTCTACGCCTACCGCGACTACGAGACTGTCGGCGACCCCGATGACCCCTTCGCGGTCCGCGGTGACGAGGACGAGGACTACCTCGGCCAGCCGGTCGCGGCGTTCCATATCGAGAGCCACTTCGACATTCGCCGCACCTACAACACGGTGACCGGCGAAGAGCAGAACGTGGTCGTCGAGAACACCACCGACCGCCACTGGTACGAGCGCCAGTTCATGCGCGTCGACTGGTCGCAGAACCTCGTCAACCCGACCTTCGAGGCGGGCGGCGGGTTCGTCGGCGCCGACTCCGCGCCGATGTTCGTCCAGGACGAGTCGCTCTTCCCGGCCGAGTACCGCCCGCAGTTCCACTTCATGAGCTGTGACGGCATGGAGGACGAGGCCTGCGACAGCGACGACCGCGACTACGCCATGGATTACGACCAGGGCGACATGTACAGCTTCAGCTTCGTCAACCAGGCGCTGCTGCGGCCGGCTCAGATCCCGTTCTTCGGCTTCCTCTGCCGCTGGAGCGACGACGTCGAGAACTTCTTCCCGAGCGCCCCCGAGTGCGCGACGGTCAGCATTTTCATCCGCACCAGCTTCCTGCGGGTGAGCGACCGGCACGACTACGAGGCGGTGGGCTGGACCCACGACCGCTTCAACCGCGCCGGGTACTTCGCGCTCGACCGGACCACCTACGACCGCTCGAACGGCGCGGGTGACCCGAGCTACGGCGTGACCGACTTCACCAACCAGTCGACGAACCGCCACAACATCTGGCTCCGCTGGTACGAGCGCGACGCCGAGGGCAACATCGTGCGCGACGACGCCGGCCGCCCGGTGCTCCTCCCCTACGAGGAGCGCGGCACCCGGCAGATCGCGTGGTACGCGAGCCGCGAGGTCCCCGCGCACCTGATCAAGTCGAGCTACGAGGTCGCCAGCGAGTGGAACCACACCTTCATGCAGATGGTGCGGAACCTGAAGGGCGACGCGCTCCCCGAGTACGCGCCGGTCTCCTGCCAGACCGACGACCCGGGCGGCTACTGCTACTGCCAGGAGCACCCGGAGACGGGCGAGATCCTGAACCCGACCTGCGCGGGCCGCTACGACCCGTTCGAGTCCCCCGACGACGCGCGCGCGCGCATCACCTCGGGTGAGCCCTACGACTGCTACGTCGCCACGGTCGACGAGGCGGGCAACGTGGTCGGCGACGCGATGGCCAACGAGCCCGACTACAACAACCTCGGCCTCAGCGACTCCGACTTCAACTCGTGGTTCGACACCGCGATGGTCGGCAGCGAGTGCGTGAACGTGCTCCGCATGAACACCTGCAACCTCGCCAACCAGGACGAGTGGGAGAACCTCGACTGCCAGAACCGCGGCGACGTTCGCTTCAAGCTCCTCAGCTACGTCGACCAGCCCGGCACGCCCTTCCTCGGCGTGGCGCAGCTCCGCGGCGACCCCCTCACCGGTCGCGTGGTCACCGGCGACGCCAACATCGGCGGCCCGGCGATGCAGACCCAGCGCACCCGCGCGCTCGAGGCCTACGACCTCATCAACGGCAACATCACCGAGCAGGAGTACTACACGGGCCAGGACGTCCGTGCGTACCTCGAGTCGATCGGCGCCGGCTCGTTCAACCCGACGCCCCGCATCGACTTCCGTCAGGCCGCGCACGGCGCCGGGCTGGCGGTCAACCCGTCCTTCCGGGCGGGCATGAGCTCCGTGATGGACCGCGCGTGGGACCGCGCCCAGGTGCTCGAGGGCGCCGAGGGCCGGGCCGCCATCTACAGCGACCGCCTCCACGCGCTCGCCGGCACCGACATCGAGCGGCGTCTGATGGCGGGCCAGGACGCCTTCGCGATGGCCGGCTTCGACCACCTCCCCGAGGGCATGTCGCCCGACCTCCCGACCGACGAGGCCGTCTCGGCGATCTCGCCGTTCCAGGTCGACTTCGGTGAGCGATACATGGAGATGCAGGACCACCAGCTCCGCATGGGCCTGCAGAACATGATCCTGCCGAACAACTACACGGACGACTCGGTCCTGTCCTTCGTGAACCAGCACCGCGACTGGTCGCGCGTCCGCGTCGAGTTCGAGCTGAACCGTCGCCTCTACCGCGACACGCAGGTCCACGAGCTCGGCCACTGCCTCGGCCTCCGCCACCACTTCGGCGGCACCGCGGACCCGGGCAACTACTTCGACGGCTACTACACCATCAACGAGCGCTTCCCGGTCCCGGAGCCGCGCGACTTCGACACCGACGGCACGGTGGGCCTCAGCCCGACCGAGCAGATCGCGTTCGAGGACGCGTACGAGGAGGCGGTCCGCCTCCGCGAGCTCGCCGGCATCGACCAGTGGTCGAACAGCTCGGTGATGGACTACACGCCGAACTGGTACCAGCGCATCAACGGCGCCGGCTACCACGACTTCATGGCCATCAGCTTCGGCTACGGCGACGTCGTGGACATCTACGACAACACCGTGGCGGCCGACGGCACGGCCCGCGCGCCGCTCCCCCTCGACGCCCTGACGCCGGTCAACACCATGCGTCGCGGAGTGAAGTACTACCACGGCGGCGAGGCCTGCGAGTCCGACGCGCAGTGCCCCTACGCGGCCACCGGCTCGCGCTCCGGGGAGCTCCTCCAGACCAACCTGGACTCGGGCCTCACCCAGCGCTGCGTGCCCTCGGCTCGCACGGACGGCCTCAACGTCTGCTCGAACTTCGACGACGACGCCCGCGCGCTGGCCGACGCTGGCAGCACCTGGGTGCCGGTCGAGTACTTCTACTGCGAGGACATCCGGGCGAGCACGCGGAGCCTCCCGGGCTGCGCGGTCTTCGACGAGGGTGACTCGTTCCGCGAGATCGTGCGCAACCAGGTCGCGTCCTACGAGCGCGACTACATCTTCAGCGCCTTCCGCCGGTTCCGCCGCCGCTTCAGCGTCGGCAACTACTTCGGTCGGCTCATCCGGTTCCTCGACCCGCTCCTCGGGATCTACCAGAACCTGATCTACCGCTACGGCGCCGACCCGGCGTTCCGCGAGCAGGAGGGCGCGTTCGGCTTCACCGACGAGTTCCTCGCGACCGCGGACACGATGAACTTCTTCGCGCGCCTCCTCGCTCAGCCCTCCATCGGCTCCTACACCTACAACGCGGGGTGGGACCGGTACGAGCTGACGAGCCTCGACGCCGAGCCCGACGCCCAGTTCGTCGTGCCCTTCGGCGAGGGCCGCTACCTGAACTCGGTCTACCAGACGGGCCTCTCGGGCATCTGGCGCATCGAGCGGATCGGGTCGATCTACGACGCGATCATCGCGATGCAGCTGATGACCTTCCGCGGCCTCTCGCCCTTCTACGGGTCGGACGTCGTCTTCCAGACGAACTTCTACGACATCTTCCCGAACGAGATTCAGCAGATCTTCACCGGGATGATCGCGGCGCGCCCCGAGGAGTACATGCCTCGCCTCTCCGGCTGCAGCGGGGCCTCGCGCCGCTGCCCCGAGGGTCGCGTGGTCTTCATGGACTTCTACCGCGGCAACTGCTTCCCCGACGAAGACGGCGTGGTGGACCCGACCCAGTGTCGTCCGCCCACCGACGTGACGTACCAGGACCTCGACGTCCTGAACGGCGGCACCCGCTTCTTCCTGCAGTCGTACGCGGCCATCTTCAGCCTCGCGAACTTCCCCATCTACTACGACACGACCTTCCAGAATCAGATGTTCCTCTGCGTGGAAGGCCAAGGGGACTGCAACCGGCCGTCGCCGGGCTCCGTGGAGGGCGTCGACTTCGTCCGCCACACGAGCACGCGCTTCGGCAAGACCTTCATCGCCTGGCAGGTCGACCCGCAGGAGGGCGTCGCCGAGCAGACCTCCATCGCGTTCGCGATGGTCAAGGAGGCTCGCGACTCCGCCTTCATCGTCGAGATGCTGCAGAAGTACCGCGGCGACGAGGGTGGCACCCCCTACGACATCGGGAACCTCACCGCCGCCGAGCAGGCGGAGCTCGCCGCCATCGGCTACGAGCTGCCGGCTGACGGGGACGTCGACTTCGAGATCGACCGCCTCGACAGCCGCCTCCGCAGCCTCGAGGGCTTCTTCTTCTACGTCGTGCAGCTGGAGCGGTTCTACGGAATCGAGTTCCCGGCGATCTACACCCGTCCGGAGATCTAGGAGTGGACATGGAATCGACGCGCACTTCTCAGATTCACCGGAACAGGCAGGACTCAGCCATGGATCACGGAGCCAACAAGATGCGGATCACCCGCCACGGACTGCTCGGAGCGCTCGTGCTCGCCCTCGGGAGCCTCTCCCTCGGCGTGGCGGGCTGCGCCGAGCCCGGCCCGGACATCAACCGCGTCCAGACCAACCTCGTCGACAAGAGCATCTTCGAGGGTGAGTGGTGGTACACGCGGACCGTCGCCGACATCGACGACGACGCGTCCTGGGCCATCAACGGCGCCGGCGCCGGCGCCCCCTGGCCCGGCGCGACCGCCAACTTCGACATCGCCTCGCGCTCCGGCATCATGGGCCGGATCCGCTGGGTCATCGACGAGGACTTCCTCTACGCCTACCGCTCGCACGAGATCATCTTCGGCGGCGCGGAGGACGCGGACGAGGACGGCTACCTCGGTCAGCCCCTCGCGGTCTTCCCGATCACCGGCCACGTGGACGTCCGGCGCGAGTACAGCGCGATCACCGGCGAGCCCACCAACGTGATCAGCGAGAGCCAGGACCGCCGCTGGTACGACCGTCAGTACCTCCGCGTCGACTGGTCGCAGAACCTGGTGACCTTCGGCCTCTTCGGCGCCAGCCTCGAGCTCAACGAGTTCTTCGGCCAGTTCCGCCGCGAGCCGGTCACCAACTTCGTCCAGGAGGGCGGCGACTCCCGCTTCCCCGACAGCTGGCGTCCGACCTTCGTCCGCATCGGCGACGACCCGGAGTACCGCTTCTACGACGAGTGGCCCACCGAGCAGCACGACGACGTCCACTACATGTCGTTCGTCACCAACGAGCTGTGGACCCCGACGAACTGCCCGAGCGACGTCTGCCAGACGTCGATCCGGATCAGCATCCGCAACTCGTTCCTGCGCGTGCCGCCGAACCACCAGTACGCGGCCGAGTCGCTCGAGAACGACGAGTACGACCGCTTCGGCATCATCCGCACCGAGGCCCGCACCTACATCCGTGGCGGCGAGGATCGCTCCGAGCTCAGCACCTACTGTGACGCTCGCGCGGTCGCGACCTGCACCTTCGACGACGACTGCGGCACCGGCGGCTCGTGCGACTTCGGCGCCGACGGCGTCGGCCGCTGCGTCGCGGGCACCATGGAGGACGTCGACGACTGCGGCGTGGGCGTGCTGGCGGACTACGCCACCGGCCGCTGCCAGAACGACATCGACGCCGACTGCGGTCCCGGCCTCTGCAACATGGACTCGCACCTCTGCCAGGGCGGCCTCACCCCCGAGTACGGGGAGACGGACTTCCTCGCCTACTGGCGCCTGCGTCACAACTTCTACGCCCGCTCGCTCGCGGCCGCGGAGGACCCCCGTCACACCGGCGGTCGCTGCGTCGCGGACTGGCAGTGCGACAACCGCCACGGCACCGTCGACACCGGCGCGCTCATGAGCAGCGCGTGGGTCGGTGAGCTCAGCTCGATGCTCGAGCGCGAGGTCACCCCCGGCGACCTGCTCGCGGGCTCGACCTGTGACCCGGCGGCGTCCCGCTGCACCATCCCGCTCCGCACCCGTCCGGCGCGGCCCGTGGACTACTACCTCAACCCGCACTTCCCGCAGCACCTCGTGCGCACCTCCATGGAGGTCGTGTCGCAGTGGAACGACGGGTTCATGCAGGGCAACCGTGAGCTCCACGGCCAGGCCCTCCCGACCGGCGCGCCCGTCGCCTGCCAGTCGGAGAACCCGGTGGACTACTGCTTCTGCGCCGCCGACGGCAGCCTCAAGTCGCCGGAGGTCCGGGCGGACGACACCTGCGCCCACCGCTCCAACTACTTCGTCCCGCCGGAGGCGCGCGGCGAGGAGAACCCGTACGACTGCTGGGTCGCGATCGTGGGCGCCGACGGCACCCCGACCACCGACGAGGGCATCAACCCCGCCAACCCGACCAGCCACGCCGACTACAGCGACGAGGTCTACCGCTACGCGTTCGTGGGCGACGAGTGCATGCTCCGCCTCAACGTCAACAGCTGTGACGTCCCGGTCGCCGACGGCGAGGACCCCGCCCCGTGTGAGGAGCTCGGTGACATCCGTTACCAGTTCTACAACTACGCGACCGGCGCCGGCGCCGGCTGGTGTGGCGTGATGCAGCAGATGTCCGACCCGACCAACGGCGAGGCCATCAGCATCCCGATCAACATGGGCGAGCTCTGCGAGGACCGCATCGCCACGAACGCGCTCGACCTCTGGCCGGTCCTTCGCGGCGAGATCGACGAGAGCTCGCTGTTCACCGGTGAGAACGTCCGCGGCTACTACGAGCGCCTCGGCAACGTGCACGTGCCCGTCGGCCTCGCGCCGGCCATCAACGGCAACGAGTACACCCCCGGCGACCTCGGCCGCCCGACCGGTCTCGCGGCCCAGGGCCTCTCGACCCGGCTGAACGACCACCTCAACGACGTGTTCAGCGAGATGGCGCCCCGCTTCGAGGCGCTCCGCGCTGGCAACGAGGGTCGCGCGCAGATCATGAGCGACCGCCTCCGGAACCTCGCCGGCACGCAGATCGAGCGTCGCCTGGTCGAGGGCATGGCGGCGGAGGGCTTCGGCGGTCTCGCCGACTCCAACCCGCTCATGGCGCTCAACATGGAGACGCAGGGCCTGACCCGTCCGGACTCGGCGACGATGCTCGAGCAGCTCTCGCCCTTCCGCGACAACTTCCAGCAGCTCCTCACCCAGGATCACATGCGGGAGATGGCGTTCGCCGAGAACCACATCTACTACCCCCGCGACGCGATCTTCACGTCTCGCTACAACCAGTACTGGGCCAACGCCTTCGCGGGCCGCCCGTACGAAGAGGCGCACATCCGCTGGCGTCAGGCCTTCCACCGCGCGGTCATGCTCCACGAGCTCGGCCACGGTCTCGGCCTCGAGCACAACTTCGCGGCCAGCTACGACCGCGACCACTACCACGACGGCTACTTCAACCTCGTGACCACCCGTGAGGGTGAGAGCCGTCCCTTCGCGCTGCCGACGATCGACGAGTTCGACTGCGGCGAGGACGGGCTCTGCCCCGGCGACCCGGGCCACACCATGCCCGACGACGGCGAGGCCGACACCATCCTCACCGACGACGAGGCCGTGCGCTGGGTGGAGGCGATCCGCGAGATCCGCACCAACCGCTCGCTCAACGGTCTCGGCAACACGATGACCTCGTCGCTCATGGACTACAACGGCGACCTCTCGGACATGTCCGGGCTCGGCCGCTACGACCACGCGGCGGTCTTCTACAACTACTTCAACCTGGTCGAGGCCTTCGACGGCGACCCGCTGTACCGCGAGGGCGCGAGCTCCTCGCTCGACGGCCTGCTCCGCTCGGACACCACCGAGCGTCGCCTCTGGACCTGGTACCAGGGCGGTGAGTCCTGCGACATCGACGTCGACTGCCCCTACGCGGCCGGCTCCGAGGCGCTCACGGACTCGCAGGGCATCTTCCAGCGCTGCATCCAGAACCCGCGCTACGCGAACATCCCGATCCCCTGCAACGGTGAGCGGAACTGCGTGTGCTCCAACTTCGACGAGGACTTCATCGACTTCGTCGAGCAGGCGGAGCCCCGCTACAACTCGGACGCGGACGGCGACGGCGTCGTCGACTACGACCGGGTCGAGTACATGTTCTGCAGCAACCCGCGCCTCGGCGACATCTCCTGGTGCAACACCTTCGACGCGGGTGAGAGCTTCCAGGAGACGATCGATCACTTCCGCCAGATGTGGCAGGAGAACTACCCGCGCAGCTACTACCGGAACTACCGCCGGAACTTCTTCACCGGAGCCCGCTCGACGCGCTACATCGTCGACGCCGCGAAGATGTACCAGCACCTCTTCTTCCGGTACTTCTACGAGCCCGAGTTCCGCCGTCAGACCGGCCCGCTCGGCTTCAACGACCAGTACCTCGCCTCGGTCGACGCGATGAACTGGCTCGCGGAGCTGGCGCAGCTGCCCGACATCGGCTCCTACCGGCTCGAGAACACCGCGGGTCCCGAGACCTGTGATCCCCGCAACCCGGACGCCCCCGGCAACCCCGCGGGCTGCGAGTACGCCTACCGTCACCTCGGCGAGGAGATGGACATGGCGGAGGCGGACTTCTCCCTCGCGCCTGGCCAGGGCTTCCGCACGTGGTCGGAGTACCAGGACGGACTCTACGGCTTCTTCCGCATGGAGATCGCCGGGACGTTCTGGGACAAGCTCATCGCCCTCAACGCGCTCACCATTCGTGACTGGGGCCTGAGCTTCACCGTCGACGAGCGGTACTTCATCAACTTCTACGACCTCTTCCCGGTCGAGATGACGGAGCTCTACGGTGGCTACGTCATCGACGACGAGGCCTGGTACGCCCCGCGCGTCCGGATGGAGGACGGGGAGCCGCACGTCTACTACCTGAACTACCTCCGCGGGAACTGCCGCGACGAGACCACCGGCGTCCTCTCGGTCTGCCGCGACTCGAACGAGGTGGAGTTCACCGACCCGCCGCTCATGGACACGAGCAACGAGATCCTGCGCCTCTACGCGTCGGTCTTCGCGCTCTCCCGGATCCCGGTCTTCTACGACCCGTCGTTCGAGAGCCGCCTGGCGATCTTCAAGCTGGACAACGCGGACGGCTTCGACATCCCGGACGTCCAGACCGACGGGCTGCCGACCCAGGCGTACGGCGAGGCGATCCCGGGCTCGGGTCACGCGGTGACCACCGACCCGGCCGAGGCGGACTACATCATCTACACGTCCGACCGCCTCCACGTGCCCTACGTCGCGGTGAAGCTGCGCGAGCGGCTGACCTTCAACCTCGAGGAGGAGCAGCTGGGCTTCCAGCTCCTGCTCCAGGTCTCGCAGCTCCAGCAGCGGGTTCGTCAGCTCGAGGCGCTCGCCAGCCCGACGCCCGAGCAGCGCGCCGAGCTGAGCCGCCTGCGCCGCGACCTCGTCGGGAACGAGTCGTTCCTCGAGTCGCTCATCGAGGTCTCCCGCATCTTCGGCATCACCAGCTGGCTCTGACCTAGAGCCGCTCGATCCGGAGCACGGCCCGGCACCTCACGGTGTCGGGCCGTTTCATTTTGCCGGGGTCATGCGGTCACGTTAGGCTCGCGGCCCCCGGAGATGGACCGGGGCTCGACGGGAGAAGAACGCGTGAGCTCTGTCAGCGAAGAGCTGCTGCCGCTCTACCGCCAGATGCTGCTGATCAGGCGCATCGAGGAGGAGTCGGCCAAGGCGTACGTCCAGGGGAAGATCGGCGGTTTCCTCCACCTCTACATCGGGCAGGAGGCGATCGCGGTCGGCACCGAGGCGGCGATCACCGGGGACGACAACGTCCTGACGACCTACCGAGACCACGGCTTCGCGCTCGCGCGTGGCACGACCCCGCGCGCCGTGATGGCGGAGCTGTTCGGCAAGGACACCGGCTGCTCGCGGGGCCTCGGCGGCTCGATGCACATGTTCGACAAGGAGAACCGCTTCTTCGGCGGGCACGCCATCGTCGGCGGTCACGTCGCGGTCGCGGCCGGCGTCGCCTTCCGGGCCAAGTACCTGAAGCAGGACAACGTCACGCTGTGCTTCTTCGGGGAGGGCGCCACCAACATCGGCGGCTTCCACGAGGGCATGTCGCTCGCCGGGCTCTGGAAGCTGCCGGCCGTGTTCATCTGCGAGAACAACCTCTACTCGATGGGCACCCCGCTCGTGCGCACCATGCCCGAGAAGGACCTCACCAAGAAGGCGCCCGGCTACGCGATGGCCGGCGACCGCTTCGAGGGCCACGACGTGCTCGAGGTCCGCGACCGGATCCGCCAGGCGGTCGACCGCGCCCGCGCCGGCGACGGCCCGACCCTGATCGAGATCCTCACCTACCGCTTCCGCGGCCACTCGATGAGCGACCCCGGCCGCTACCGGACGTCCGAGGAGGTCGAGGAGCGGAAGAAGAAGCACGACCCGCTCCGCATCTCGCGGCAGAAGCTGCTCGACGACGGCATGAGCGAGTCCGACCTCGACGCGGTGGACGCCGAGGTCGAGGAGATGGTGCAGGACGCCGTGAAGTTCGCCGAGGAGAGCGAGCCCGCCAAGCGGGAGTCGATGTTCGACTACGTGCTCGCCCCCGAGGGAGGCGCCGATGCGTGAGATCCGGTACCGCGAGGCGCTCCGAGAGGCGATGGCCGAGGAGATGCGCCGAGACGAGAAGGTCTTCCTCATGGGTGAGGAGGTCGGCCACTACCAGGGCGCCTACAAGGTGACCCAGGGGCTGCTCGACGAGTTCGGCGACGAGCGCGTGGTCGACACCCCGATCGCCGAGGCGGGCTTCGCTGGCGTCGCGGTCGGCGCGGCGATGTCTGGCCTCCGCCCGATCGTCGAGTTCATGACCTGGAACTTCTCGCTCGTCGCGTTCGACCAGATCGTGAACAACGCGGCCAAGATGTACCAGATGAGCGCCGGGCAGTTCCCGGTGCCGGTCGTCTTCCGCGGGCCCAACGCCTCCGCGCGCCAGGTGGCCTCGCAGCACAGCCACGCCGTCGAGGCGTTCTACGCCAACGTGCCCGGCCTCCACGTCGTCTACCCGTCGACCCCGCGCGACGCGAAGGGCCTGCTCAAGACGGCGATCCGGAGCGACAACCCGGTCGTCTTCCTCGAGGGCGAGACGCTCTACAACGCCAAGGGCGAGGTCCCCGACGAGGACGAGGACGAGCTGATCCCCTTCGGCAAGGCGCGCATCGCCCGCGAAGGCACGGACTGCACGATCGTGGTCTGGGGGCGCCCCTACCAGGCGGCGCTGAACGTCGCCGACGAGATGGAGAAGGAGGGCGTGTCCTGCGAGGTGATCGACCCGCGGACGCTCCGTCCCCTCGACCACGAGACCATCGTCGAGTCGGTGAAGAAGACGAACCGCTGCGTCATCGTGCACGAGCACTGGCCCTACGGCGGCCCGGGCGCGGAGATCGTCGATCGCATCCAGCGCGAGGCGTTCGACCACCTCGACGCGCCGGTCCTCCGGGCCCACAACCTCGACGTGCCCATGCCCTACGCGCTGCACCTCGAGGAAGAGGTCATCGTGGGCGAAGACCGCATCCGTGATGCGGTGCGCAAGGTCTGTTACCTCGATCGGTAAGGAGCTCCCATGGCCAAGATCGTCGGACTGCCGAAGCTCTCGCCCACGATGGAAGAGGGCACCCTCGCGCGGTGGGAGAAGTCGGAGGGCGACCGCGTCGCGGTCGACGACCTCATCGCGGAGATCGAGACGGACAAGGCCACCATGGAGTGGCGCGCGTTCGATCCCGGCGTGCTGCTGAAGCGGCTCGTCGAGGAGGGCGCGGTCCTCGAGCCGGACGCCCCGGTGGCGATCTTCGGCGAAGAGGGCGAGGACATCTCCGCCCTGCTGGAGGAGCTCGAGTCGGGCGGCGCGAAGGCGGAGACGCCGCCCGCCGAGCCGGCCGCGGAGTCGGCGCCGAAGGCCGACGCCGAGAAGGAGCGCCCGGCGGCGCCCGAGCCCAGCGCGCCTCCGAAGCAGCCCGCCCGGAGCGACGGCCGGGTACTCGCCTCGCCGCTGGTGCGCAAGCTCGGCCGCGAGCACGACATCGACCTCAGGGCGATCGAGGGCAGCGGCCCCGGCGGACGCATCATCAAGCGCGACATCGACGACTACCTCAGCCGCCCGCGCCCGAGCGCGCCGGCGCGCGGGGAGCGTCGCCCGCCGCGGGTCGAGAAGCTCACCTCGATGCGCAAGACCATCGCGCGCCGGCTCACCGAGTCGAAGCAGACGGTCCCGCACTTCTACCTCACCATCGACTTCGACGCGGAGCCCATCCTCGCGGCGCGAAAGCAGATCAACGAGGCGCTCTCGAAGGACGGCGAGAAGTCGTCGATCAACGACTTCATCCTCAAGGCGTGCGCCGCGGCGCTGCGTGAGGTGCCGGCCGCGAACGCGAGCTTCATGGGCGACGCGATCCACTACCACGAGGTGGTCGACATCTCGGTGGCCGTGGCGGTGCCCGACGGGCTCGTCACGCCGGTGCTGCGCGACGCCGATCAGAAGGGCATCCGCGAGATCGCCCGAGAGGTGAAGGAGCTCGCCGAGAAGGCGCGCAACAAGAAGCTCACCCTCGAGGAGATGCAGAACGGCACCTTCAGCGTGTCCAACCTCGGCATGTACGGCATCGAGGAGTTCTCGGCGGTCATCAACCCGCCCGAGGGCTGCATCCTCGCGGTCGGCACCCTCCGCGAGGAGCCGGTGGTGAAGAACGGCGCCATCGCGCCGGGGAAGCGCATGCGCGTGACCCTCAGCTGCGATCACCGCGTCGTCGACGGCGCCGTCGGCGCGGAGTGGCTCGCCGCCTTCAAGCGCATCATCGAGTCTCCCGTCCTCATGCTCATGTAACCCCTCGCTTCTTTGCGGCGCTTCGGGGGCAATTTGTCTCTCGCAGAGACGCAGAGGCGCAGAGGGGTTGGGGGCGGCGGGGTGGCGGCTGGCCGGCGCTCGGTGGGTCGCCTTTTCTCTTTGCGGGCGCTTCGGGGGCAATTTTGCTCTCGCAAAGCCGCAAAGCCGCAAAGGGGCTGGGGGGCGGCGGGGTGGCGGTTCGCCGGCGCTCGGTGGGTCGCTCGCTTCTTTGCGGGCGCTTCGGGGGCAATTTTGCTCTCGCAAAGCCGCAAAGCCGCAAAGGGGCTGGGGGGCGGCGGGGTGGCGACTGGCCGGCGGTGTGAGGCGCGGCCGGCCGGGGTGGGGCGGCGTGGGGCGGCGTGGGGCGGCGTGGGCGTCGGGGCGGTCCCTGCGCTCGGGGGTGGCGGCGGGTCGCTGGGCTATTCCTCCTCGCCTCCCACCTCCCCTCTCCCCTCAAAAGGAAGCCGTCGCCGATCCCCTGAAAGGGAAGCCGTCGCCGATCTGGTCGAGGGGTACGAAAGGCGTCGCTGACCTCCGAACGAAAGGGATCAGCAGGCGCGATGGCCGGAGGTGGGGAAGATCTTGCCGGGGTTGAGGATGCCTCTCGGATCGAGCTGGGCTTTGATGCCTCGCTGGACGCGGATGAGGTCCGGGCTCTGCTCGAGGCCGAGGTAGGGGGCTTTGAGGGCGCCGATGCCGTGCTCGCCGCTGAGGGTGCCGCCGAGGGCGACGGTGGCGCGGAAGAGGGCCTCGATGGCGGCGTGCACGCGGGGCTCTTCGTCGGGGGTGTCCCAGAGGAAGTTGACGTGCAGGTTGCCGTCGCCGGCGTGGCCATAGGTGGGCATCGTCACCCGGTGGGTCTCCGAGATGGCGCGGCACTCGGCGAGCAGGGCGCCGATCTTCGAGCGCGGTACGACCACGTCCTCGGAGAGCTTGTTCGTGGCGCGGCGCCGGAGCGCGCGGGACATCTCGCGCCTCACCGCCCAGAGGCGCTCGCGGTCGCCGCCGTGCTTCGCCACCAGGATCTCGAGGGCGCCGGCGTCCGTCAGCGCGCCGCCGAGCCGCTCGAGCTCGCCGTCGAGGTGGGCGTCCTCGCCGTCGATCTCCACCAGGAGCATCGCGCCCGCGCCGGAGGGGATGGCGATCGCGCCCTCCGCCCGCAGGACGTCGAGGGTGATCGCGTCGAGCAGCTCCACGCAGCGCGGGATCACTCGCTGATCCAGGCAGGCCGAGACCGCGCCCGCCACGTGGTCGGCGCCGGGCAGGAACACCGCCATCGTCCGGATCGCCTCGGGCTTCGGCACCAGGTGCAGGGTGGCCCGGGTGATCAGCGCGAGCGTGCCCTCGCTACCGACGAGGAGGCGCGTCAGGTCGTAGCCGGTCACCCCCTTCTTGGTCCGGCGCCCGAGCTCGAGCACCGTCCCGTCGGCCATCACCGCCTCGAGCCCGAGCACGTAGTCGCCCGTCACCCCGTACTTGAAGGCGCGCGGCCCGCCGGCGTTCTCGGCGATGTTCCCGCCGAGCGTGCAGCTCGCGAGGCTGTTCGGGTCGGGCGGGTAGAAGAGCCCCTCCGCCTCGACCGCGGCGTGCAGGTCGGCGAGCACGAGGCCCGGCCGGACCACCGCCACTCCGTCGCCTCGGTGGATCTCGTCGACGCCGGCGAGGCCTTCGAAGGACATCACCCAGCCGCCGCGCAGCGGCACCGCCCCGCCGGTTCGCCCGGTCCCCGCCGCCCGCGGGGTCACCGGGACGCGGTGGGCGTGGGCGACCTGCATCACCGCCGCGACCTGCGCCGCGCTCGACACCCGCACGACCGCGTCGGGCAGGGTCGGCTCGGTCTCGCTCTCGTCGCGCGCGTAGGCCTCGCGAGCCTCCCGGTCGCGCAGCACCGCGCCATCGGGGAGCGCGCGATCGAGCGCGATCGTCGCCCGATCGCTGACAGCCGCGTTCACCGCGTTCACGCCCGCAGCTTGCGGCGCGCGCTCCCGGCCCGCCACCTCGATCCTGCGCGCGTGGGCGCCCGGGGACCCAAAACGGGATTCCACCGCCGTACCTGCGCTACGATGACCGGGATGAAACTTTCCGCGCTCGCGCCGACCGTGGCTTGCCTTCTCCTCCTCGCGGCCTGCGACGACGGGACCACGCCGCCTCCACCCCCGGCGGACTCCGGGCTCCGCGACACCGGGGTGCGCGACTCCGGGCCGCCGCCGGACGGGAGCGTCGACCCGATGGACGCGGGGGACTCGAGCACCCCCCCGCCCCGCGACGCCGGGCCGCTCACCTGCAGCGTCTCGCCGGACGACGTGTTCAACCTCGCGGTCGATCCGCGCAGCGCGCCGCGCATCGTCGGCTTCGCGGCCGGGCCGGACGGCTTCGGGGTCGCCTGGAACGAGACCCGGGACGGCTTCCCCGACATCTTCGCGCAGCGCATCGGCTCCGACGGCATGCCCGGCGCCGAGGTGAAGCTGACCGACGACCCGAGCCAGGATCGCGCGCCTCAGATCACGCCGGTCGGCACCCAGTGGGTCGCGGCCTACGTGAGCAACGAGGGCACGACCGGGTTCGAGCTCCGCACCCAGCTCCTGTCCGCCGACATGACCCTGGTGGGCGCCGCCAACGTGGTGACCGACACGCCCGCGCAGCTCGAGGACAACCCGGTCTTCCTCGGCGGAGCCAGCGGCCTCCTGCTCTCGTGGGTCGAGGACGACATGGTCGCGCTGACCCGCAGCGGCCGCGCCCGCACGATCGCGGCGGACGGCACGGCGAGCGGCGCGGTGCAGACCACGACCGCCGCCGCGAACCGGCCCGGCCAGATCGCGATCGGTGAGCTCGACGCGGGCCCGGTGCTCGTGTGGAGCGAGGGCGTCGGCGGCAGCGGCGACGTGCTCATGCAGGGCCTCGACGCCAGCGGCGCGCGCCGCGGCGAGGTCAGCACCCTCAGCGTGGAGGGCAACGCGGACGGAACCGTCGACGCGGCGCTCGGGGTGAGCGGCGGCGCCGTCGTCTTCGGCGTGCTCGTCGGCGGCGTGCGGAGCGAGGTCCGTTTCCGCGCGCTCGACATGGAGGGCGCCTTCGTCGGCGACGAGCGCATCCTCACCGAAGGCACCGCCGTCGGGACCGACGGCTCGATCGCGCCCTTCGCCGGTGGCTACGTGGTGAGCTACCGGGCGCTGCCCGCGGGCGGCTCGCCGGCGCAGATCCGGGTGCTGCTCGTCGACGCCTTGGGCGACGTGCTCGAGACCATCCCGGTCGCCGACGCCGCGGAGAGCGGCGGCCGCACCACCGTACGGGTGACGGGGGACGGCCAGATCGGCGTGGCCTGGGCCGACGACGCGGACGCCGGCACGGAGATCCGCTTCGGCCTGCTGCGCTGCGGGGGTGGGGCGTGAGGCGCTGGATCGCGATCGCCCTCCTGCTCGGCGCCTGCGACGACAGCCCGCCGGCGCCTCCGCCGCCTCCGCCCGCCGACAGCGGCGCCGCGCGCGACACCGGCGTGGTCGACATGGACGCCATGGTCCTCCCCGACGGCGCCCTGCCGGACGGCGCGCCTCCGCCGGACGGCGCCCCGCCGGATCCCGACGGCTCCACGCCGACCGACGCCGACGTGCCGCGCGACGGCGCCCCTCCCGTCGACGCCGCGCCGCCCGACGACGCGGGCCCCGAGCCCGACTCCGGCCCGCTCGACTCCGGCATGATCGACTTCTGCTCGATGATCACCCCCGGGACGCCCTGCGCGAGCAGCGCGAGCTGCGCGATGGGCGAGGTCTGCCTCGACAACGGCTGCGGGCAGATGCGCTGCTACCCCGGCGGCCGGGGCTGCGCCGACGACATGGACTGCGCCTCCGGGAGCACCTGCATGGGCGTGTGCACGTCGTCGCCCCCCGGCAGCTGCGCCGACTCCCGGGACTGCCCGGCCGGCTTCAGCTGTGACGCCGGGAGCTGCGTCGACCGCCGGATCGGGTGCGGAGCGGCCGCGGCGTGTCCTTGGGGGTTCCTCTGCGAGGCCTCCGGGAGCCGGGGCGCCGCCTTCTGCGAGCGGGCCTACACCCGCTGCAGCTCGGTGGCCGCCTGCCCCTCCTTCGGCGACTGTCGCGATGTCACCGGGTCGGGGCAGAACATCTGTCACTGGAGCGGCGGTCCCTCGTGTCGGAACAACGCCGACTGCCCGGTGCTCGGCGAGGTCTGCGGCACCCACCCGGAGCTCATCGACGGCGTCTGCCAGCGGCAGGGCCCGTGTGCGAGCGCCGCGGACTGCGCGAGCGGCTTCGAGTGCCGCGATCTCTGGGGAGACGGGGTGACCGAGTGCGTCGCGACCGGCGGCAGCTGTCTGACCCAGGCCGACTGTCCGGCGGGCGCGATCTGCGGGGTCCCCCTCGCCGGCGGCGCTCCTCGCTGCATCAGCCGCCCGCTCTGACCGTGCCCGTCGTATGAAATCTTTTCAGACCCCCGCAATCACGACACAGCCCGACGCCCCTGACGCGCCTGAAAACGCAGTGATTTCAATCGCCAACAGCGGGTCCGATCGTTGCAACAGCGACGGGCTCACGAGGGGCGTCGGCATTCCGTCGGCGGAGATCAGTACCGCGGGGATCGAATGATGCAGCGTTGGCAGCCTTGGGTTTTCGGTCTGCTCCTCGCAGGAGGATGCGCGATCGAGGCTCCTCCTCCCGAGGCGGACCCGAACCAGAGCCCGGACGTCCAGCCGATCGACGGCGACGCCGGAGACTGCGTGAGGCCCGGTGAGGGCTGCGCCTGTGACGCCGACCAGCCGCCCGTGGACTGCTACCTCGACGCGATCGAGAACCCCGACGGCTCGTTCACCTGCAACCAGGGCACCCGCTACTGCCGCGGCGGCGCGTGGACGGCGTGCGAGTCCGTGCGGAGCTACGAGCTCCGGAGCGCGCCCGGCACCTCGCCGCTCGTGACCGGGCCGAGCGCCTGCAACCCCTGCGACCCCGCCTGCGCGGTGAGCCGCGACGTCCCGAGCAGCCGCGACCTGCCGGGGCGCAGCACCGACGTCGAGTACGACCCGGGCGCCGGCGGCATCTCGCTCGAGGTGGACGGCTCGGGCACCGCGATGCTCCCGGACTCCGACGGCGACGGCATCCCGGACGAGGCCGACGACTGTGTGGGCCCGGGCGCGATCCGCGCGGCCGACGGGAGCTGCTACGGCGACACCTTCTTCTTCCACGAGCTGCCCTACGGCGGCCCGGCGGAGATCGACCCGCTCGACGTGCGGGTCCAGGTGCGGACGGCCGACGTCTACTTCCTCATGGACACCACCGGATCCATGGGCGGCGAGATCTACAACCTCCAGCGCGACCTGACCCGCGGCAGCTTCATCAGCGGCTGCGGCGGCGGCATCATCGGCGCGATCCGCTGCACCATCCCCGACGCCTGGTTCGGGGTCGGCAACCACGACGACTATCCGGTCTCGCCCTACGGCAGCGCGGGCAGCGGCGACGTCGTCTATCGGAACTTCCAGGACATCACCTCGAGCGTCTCCGCGTCGCAGAACGCGGTGAACCGCCTCCGCCTCCACTACGGCATGGACGGCCCCGAGTCGCAGAGCCAGGCGCTCTGGGCGGTGGCCAGCGGCGGCGGCCTCGGGCCCTACCTCAGCCCGCGCGGCAGCTGCGGCGGCGGGCGCTGGGGCTACCCCTGCTTCCGGCCGGGCACGATCCCGATCCTGATCCTCTTCACCGACGCGCCCTTCCACAACGGGCCCTACGGCTACAACTACGCGTTCGGCGGCGGCGGCGGCGGCGCCCTTCCGTCGGCCACCTACGTGAGCGGGAACGACACCCGCTGGAGCGCGCGCTGGACCGGCGACGCGGCGACGACCTGGACCGGCTGGCGCGGCAACACCTGCTCGCATCGCAACGACTACGGCGCGCCCTGCGCGTGGGACAACTCCCGCGACGTCGTCTTCCGCTTCACCGTCTCGACTCGCCGCAGCATCACCCTCACGACCGAGGGCTCGAGCTTCGACACCGTGCTGATGCTGATGGACGGGAGCTTCCGCAACGTCGCCTGCGACGACGACGCCGGCCCCGGGACCACCTCGCGCATCGTGCGCACCCTCAACCCGGGCACCTACTACGCCGTCGTGCTCGGCTACGGCTCGGCTTGCGGCAACTACCGCTTCTCGATCGGTGATCCCAGCCGCGCCGGCGGCGGCACGACCGGGTTCCCCGTCACCTGGGGCCAGGCGGTCACCGAGCTCAACCGGAACGGGATCCGCGTCATCACCGTGCATTCCGGCGGCAGCTACGGCCGGAACGACGCCAACGCGCTCGCCGACGCCACCTCGAGCTACTCGAGCTCCGGGTCGCGCTACGTCTTCCCGATCAGCTCGAACGGCAGCGGCCTCGGCCGCTCGGTCGTCGACGCGGTGGTCGACCTCGCGAACTACAACCGGATGGACATCACCGCCCGGGCGACCGACGACCCCGGCACCGGGATCGACGAGCGCGGCTTCGTCGACTCGATCACCGCGGTCGGCTGGGGCCCCGGCAGCTGCGCCGGCGTCAGCGGCGGGCGGACCTTCGTGCAGTGTCTGCCGGGCACGCAGGTCGACTTCCGGATCGCGTTCCGCAACGACATCGTCATGCCGACGGCGTCGCCGCAGGTCTTCGACTTCTTCATCGAGGTCGTGGGCGACGGCAGCTTCGTGCTCGACCGCATCCCGGTGCGCATCCTCGTGCCGCCGAACCGGCCGCTCTACCCGCCGGAGGGGCGCTACTGGCGCGACTACGACAGCACCCTGCACTGCGCCGAGAACGAGAGCCCGGACTGGGGCAACCTCACCTGGGACGTGGTCAGCATGCCGTCGGGCACGAGCGTGCGCTGGGAGCTCCGGGCGGCCGAGTCGCTCGCGGCGCTCCCCGGCACGACGCCGGTGACCTTCACCGCGCCCCCGACGAGCTCCCCGGTGGACATCGCCGCCCGGCTCGCGAGCGCCGGGGTGCCCAACGGGCTCGACTATCTCCGCGTCACGGCGGTCCTCCGATCCAACGCGGATCGGAGCGAGACGCCGGTGCTCCGCTCGTTCGAGACTCGGTTCGTCTGCGTCCCCACGGAGTGATCCGTCCCAGCTGCGAAATTCCTTCGCAACATCGAAACACGATTGGCGCCGTATTCGGGATGATCCAGCGCAGTTTTGCGTGTAAGTGATCGGGTCCAGAGATTGCTGTCTGGTGACCGCCCCTCGAGGGCGGAGAGATGGGGATCGAGAGTGGCCGCTTCCAGGCTCGTGTTCGCCGCGCTGATCACCCTCGGCGCCTGCTCGGTCGAAGGGCCGCCCGCACCTCCGGAGCCGGGGCTCGACCCGGTCCCGGTGGACGGCGACGCCGGCGACTGCGGCGCGCCCGCGGAGGGCTGCGCTTGCCAGCCCGACCGCGAGCCGATCGACTGCTATCTCGACCCGCTGGTCCAGGACGACGGCACGCTCGTCTGCCAGCGCGGCACCCGCTACTGCCAGGGGCGCGCCTGGACCGGCTGCCAGTCGGTCCACGCCTACACCCTGCGCGCGCCCGAGGGCACCTCGCCGCTCATCACCGGCCCGACGAGCTGCAACCCGTGCGATCCGACCTGCGCGGTGAGCCGGGACGTGCCGACCACCGGCGACCTGCCCGGCCGCAGCACCGACGTCGAGTACGATCCGGGCGCCGGCGGCATCCGCCTGCGCACCGACGGCACGGGCCCGGCGCCGCTGCCCGACTCCGACGGGGACGGCGTGCCCGACATCGCCGACGAGTGCGTGGGCCCGGGCGCCTACCGCGCGGCCGACGGGAGCTGCTACGGCGACACCTTCTTCTTCCACGAGCTGCCCTACGGCGGCCCGGCGGAGATCGATCCGCTCGACGTGCGGGTCCAGGTGCGGACGGCGGACGTCTACTTCCTCATGGACACCACCGGGTCCATGGGCGGCGAGATCTTCAACCTCCAGCGCGACCTGACCGCGGGCAGCTTCATCAGCGGCTGCGGCGGCGGCATCATCGGCGCAATCCGCTGCACCATCCCCGACGCCTGGTTCGGCGTCGGCGCTCACGACGACTACCCGGTCAGCCCCTACGGGAGCGGCCCCTCCGGCGACGTCGTCTACGAGAACTTCCAGGACATCACCTCGAGCGTCTCGGCCGCGCAGACCGCGGTGAACCGGCTCCGTCTCCACTACGGTATGGACGGCCCCGAGTCGCAGACCCAGGGGCTGTGGGCGGTGGCCACCGGCGGCGGCCTCGGGCCGTACCTGTCGCCCAACGGCCCCTGTCCCGCCGGCGGCTGGGGCTACCCCTGCTTCCGGCCCGGCACGATCCCGGTCCTGCTGCTCTTCACCGACGCGCCGTTCCACAACGGGCCCTACGGCTACGACTACGCGATCGGCGGCGCGACCCTGCCGCCCACCACCGCGGTGAGCGGCAACGACACGCAGGCGAGCGCGCGCTTCACCGGCGACGCGGCGACGACCTGGACCGGCTGGACCGGCAACACCTGCTCGGCGGCCAACAACTACTCCGCGCCTTGCCTCTGGGACTCGTCGCGGGACGTGGTCTTCCGCTTCACCGTCTCGACCCGCGAGTCGATCACGATCTCCACCGAGGGCTCCGGCTACGACACCGCGATGATGTTGATGGACTCGTCCTTCAACTCGATCGCCTGTGACGACGACGGCGGCCCGGGCGGCACCTCGCTCATCGAGCGCACCCTCAACCCGGGCACCTACTACGTGGTCGTGCTGGGCTACGGGACCAACTGCGGCCCCTACCGGCTCTCGATCGGGCGCGCGGCGTCGCGCTGGCCGGCGACCTGGAGCGACACCGTCGCCGCCCTCAACGCCACCGGCATCCGGGTGATCACCGTGCACTCCGGCGGCAGCTACGGCCGCGACGACGCCAACGCCCTCGCGGACGCCACCGCCAGCTACTCGAGCTCCGGCGCGCGCTACGTGTTCCCGATCAGCTCGAACGGCAGCGGCCTCGGCCGCTCGGTCGTCGACGCGGTGGTCGACCTCGCGAACTACAACCGGATGGACATCACCGCGCGAGCGACCGACGACCCCGCGACGCCGATCGACGAGCGCGGCTTCGTCGACTCGATCACCGCGGTCGGCTGGGGCCCCGGCAGCTGCGCGGGCATCAGCGGCGGCCGGACGTTCGTGCAGTGCCTGCCCGGCACCAACGTCGACTTCCGGATCGCGTTCCGGAACGACATCGTGATGCCGACGATGACCGCGCAGGTCTTCGACTTCTTCATCGAGGTCGTGGGCGACGGCAGCTTCGTGCTCGAGCGCGTGCCGGTCCGCATTCTGGTGCCGCCCAACCGCCCGGCCTACCCGCCGGAGGGCAGCTACTGGCGCGACTACGACAGCACCGTGCACTGCGCCGACAACGAGCGCCCCGACTGGGGCAACCTGACGTGGACGACGACGTCGATGCCGTCGGGCACGAGCGTGCGCTGGGAGCTCCGCGCGGCCGAGACGCTCGCCGCGCTTCCGGGCACGACGCCGGTGACCTTCACCGCGCCCCCGACGACCCCGCCCATCGACGTCGCCAACCGCCTCGCCGGCGCGGGCGTCCCGAACGGGCTGCCGTTCCTGCGGGTCACCGCGGTGCTGCGGGCGAACGCGGACCGGAGCGCGACCCCGGTGCTGCAGAGCTTCGAGACCCGATTCACCTGTGTCCCCACCGAGTAGCCGGCGCAACGCGCCGCCCGTGCGCGCGCTTCGGTGACAAATTATCTCTCGCAGAGGCGCAGAGGCGCAGAGGGGCAGCGGGATGGAGGCTCGCCGGGGCGTGCCTGACTGCCGTTCGCTCTGCGGGCTTCGGTGGCTTTTTGTGCTCTCGCAAAGGCGCGAAGCCGCCAAGGGGTAACCGTTCAGGCCCTGGGAAAGCTGGATCATCCCGCTCACTTCGAGATCCGGGATCGACACGCAGATCCCGATGTGATCTCGTGAGGGTGTGACGGGCGGAAACGAGGTCGACGAGCTGAGCG
>Ga0310345_10001096_pt1 | contig 32113 bp, 30 predicted proteins | sample HC15DNA20500_MG_FD_204667 | JGI IMG/M metagenome (GOLD analysis project Ga0310345, IMG submission 204667) | Marine microbial communities from station ALOHA, North Pacific Subtropical Gyre - HC15-DNA-20-500_MG | ecosystem: Environmental > Aquatic > Marine > Oceanic | place: Pacific Ocean: North... | reverse complement strand
ATATGGGCACTGCGCGTCCATCTCCAGATGGAAAACCGGGTTCGTGAACTTGCGCTCTTCAACCTGGGAATCGACAGCAAGCTTCGCGGATGCGACCTCGTCGCGCTCCGAGTTCGAGATGTATGCCACGGCGACCAAGTGTCCTCACGCGCCATCGTCTTGCAGCACAAGACTCAGCGACCGGTGCAATTCGAGATCACACAAGCCACCCGGGATGCCTTGCAGGCCTGGATCAAGCAGGCCGGGCTTAAGACAGATGACTTCCTCTTTCCCAGTCGGCTCCACGAATCACCTCACCTGGGAACCCGACAGTACGCGCGAATCCTCGGACACTGGGTCGACCAATTGGGCCTGGACCGCTCCGACTACGGGACGCACTCGATGCGCAGAACGAAGGCGACGCTGATCTACAGGCGCACGAAGAACCTTCGCGCCGTGCAGTTGCTGCTAGGGCACTCCAAGCTGGAGTCAACAGTTCGGTATCTGGGCATCGAAGTCGATGACGCGCTGGAGATCGCTGAGCAAACAGAAGTCTGACCCGGCGCGTGCTCGGCCGCCTCTGCTCAGATCGAGGGTGGCTGGACGTGAAGGGCTGGGAGCCGGCTCACGCCCGGGCCCCAGTCCGGCCATGGCTGACATGCCTGCATGTTGCACGTGATAGAGTTCACGGGCGGGGGTAAGAGCGGTCCTCCCCGCAGCACAAGACGCTTGGCGTCCAAGCACTGCTCCTGACCATGGGTTCGACCCAGGTAGGAGTCCGTCTTGAACGCGCCGACGAATCTCGCGTCTCGCCATGCCTCACATGGCGTTTTCAGCCTCGCGCTGATTCATTTCTCCATCGATGCTGTCGCTTCATGCTCGCTGCTCAAGTCAGCGAGATCTGGTGGTGCCCGATGAACGCGCCGGCCTATTCGCTTTGGCAAATCGTGGCCTACATGCTGCGCCTGGGCACCATCGGCTTTGGCGGCCCCGTTGCGCTGGCTGGCTACATGTATCGGGACCTTGTAGAGCGACGCCACTGGATCACCGACGCGGACTACAAGGAAGGCATCGCGCTGGCGCAACTGATGCCCGGGCCCATGGCGGCACAGTTGGCGATCTACCTGGGTTATGTCCACTACCGCATTCTGGGCGCCACCTTGGTCGGCCTGGCGTTCGTCTTGCCCTCCTTCCTGATGGTCGTCGTCCTGGGTTGGGCCTACACCCGCTACGGCGGACTGGCCTGGATGCAGGCCACGTTCTATGGCGTGGGCGCGGCGGTCATCGGCATCATCGCCATGAGCGCACAGAAGCTGACGGCCAAGAGCCTGGGCAAGGACAAGCTGTTGTGGGCCATCTGGGCCATCACGGCCGCGGCCACGATCATCACCGAGTCGGAAATGGCGTCCCTGTTCATCGCCGCCGGCGTGGCGGTCTGGCTGTGGCGCACCAAGTGGCGCCCTTCAGCCCGCCTGTCCGCGCATGCGGGTGTACTGGTCCCCGCCGTTCCCGCAGCCGGCTCGTTGCTCGCCGCCGATCCCACCGTCCTGATGCAGATCGGCGTGTACTTCGCGAAGGCCGGCACCTTCGTATTCGGATCGGGCCTGGCTATCGTGCCGTTCCTGTATGGCGGCGTGGTGCACGAATTCCACTGGCTCAACGAGAAGCAATTCGTGGACGCCGTGGCGGTTGCCATGATCACGCCGGGCCCCGTGGTGATCACGGTCGGCTTCATCGGGTATCTGGTGGCGGGCTTGCCCGGCGCCTGCGTGGCGGCGCTGGCCACCTTTCTGCCTTGTTATCTGCTCACCATCGGCCCCGCACCGTACTTCAAGAAGCATGGCAAGCGGCCCGGCCTGCTGGCGTTCATCGACGGCGTGACAGCCGCCGCCGTGGGAGCGATCACAGGTTCGGTCGTGGTGCTGGCGCGCCGCTCGCTGATCGACCTGCCCACCATCCTCATGGCCTTGGCCGTGGCCGCCATCCTGTGGCGATTCAAGAAGATCCAGGAACCCTGGATCATTCTCGCGGCCGCCTTGCTGGGCATGGCCTTGTACCCCTTGCACCACTGAGTCTGTTGACACCTAGGAGCTTGATCATGAAATGGATTACTCGAGAGCGGCCCAAGATCGACCGCATTGCATGCCCCTGGTTGATTCAGCGCTTCATCGATCCGCACGCCGAGTTTCTGTACGTGCCCGCCGGGCAGGTGCTGGCCGTGGCAGAGAGCCAGGACGGCACGCCCTACGACATACCAGGTGTGGAGATGTCGCATGTTGGCGAGTTGTGCAGCTTCGATGCCTTCCTTCGCAAATACGAGCTGAACGATCCGGCCTTGCAGCAGCTGGCCACGATCGTTCGAGGTGCAGACATCGACCGGCTGGATCTCACCCCGCAGTCGGCTGGGTTGTATGCCTTGTCGCTCGGGCTGTCGCGCCAGTTTGCCGACGACCACGAGATGCTGCGCCACGGCATGGTGATGTATGACGCCCTATATGCCTGGTGCCAGTCCTGCCAGGGTGAGACCCACTCGTGGCCGCCCAAGATGAACTGAGTCAGTGCCGGTGCGTGTGATGCGCATCCGGCACATGCGCATGCGTATGGCGCGTGGGCTCGTGGCGATGGGCATGGCTGTGCGGCCCCACCGGCATCGGATCGTGCACGTGGGTGTGATGCCCGTCATCGTGGACGTGGGCATGCTCGTGGACCAGCTCCTCGTGAACATGCTCGTGTCCGTGGGACTCGGCCAGATGCAGCATCACGCCCAGCAGCATCAGCACGCCGCCCAGCACCACGCCCCAGCTCATGGCGCGATCACCGAGAGCCACCGCGAGCGCTGCGCCGATGAAGGGCGCAAAGGCGAAGACCGAACCGGTGCGCGCCGCGCCAAATGCCCGCTGTGCCAGCAGATACAGCCGCAGGCTCAGGCCGTAGCCTGTGCCGCCGACGACCAGCAAGCCGACGATGGCCGGCCAGTCGGGCGGCGACTCGCGCATGGCCATGGCGAGCAATGCGGTCAGAGCCGCCCCCAGTGCCGACTTGGCCAGCACGACCTGGCCTGGATCGCGCTCGGCCACGCCCCGCGACAGCGTGTTGTCGAGGCCCCATGACAGGGTCGCGACCAGCACCGCCAGCGCGCCCAGCAGTTCGTCGTGGCCGCTGCGGCCTCGATCCAGGATCAGCACGATGCCGCCGACGAAAAGCAGGGCCATCGCACCCCATACCCGTCGGCCCATCACCTCGCCATAGAGCGTCCTGGCCAGCAGCGCCGTGAAGACGGCCTCCAGCGTCAGCATCAGCGACGCGCTGGTGCCGCTGGTGTGCTGCAGTCCCCATGCCAGCGCCACGGGGCCCAGGCCGGCGCCGAACAGGGCCATCCATCCCAGGCGAGGCACATCGCCCTGGCGGATGGCGGCTTCGCGCTCCGCCGGCTGACGCAGCAAAGCGCCGACCACCGCTGCGCCCGCATAGAGCAAGGCCGCCGTGGTGAAGGCACCCACGCCACCGCCGATGCGCTGGACCAGCGGGGTGCTGATACCGAAAAGCGTGGCCGCCAGAAAAGCCAGCAGGCCGCCCTTGAGGGCTGGTGCGTTCAACTTGAGCATGATGAGATGAAGCGGATTTCCAAAAAAAGCATGAAAGGCGCGGTCTTTGTGCGCTTGATCGAGATCAACATCAGACCGTGCCATGCTATCCTCCCCCCAGGATACAAGTTTTCATGACAAAACCCTTGCACCATGCCGGCCACGACGCGCTGATCAAACGACTCAAGCGCGCCAGCGGGCACCTGCTCAATGTCGTCGAGATGCTGGAACTGGACCGTCCTTGCGCGGACGTGGCCCAGCAGCTTCACGCCGTTGAAAAGGCCATCGGTGCGGCCAAGAAAGCGTTGATCCACGAGCATCTGGACGACTGCCTCGCGCAGGCCGTCCGCACCGCCAAGTCGGAAGCGGCGCTTGCCGAATTCCGCGACATGACCAAATACCTGTGAACGCAGCCTTGTCATCGTCCGTCGATCAACAGCGCCCCGCTTGGTGGGCGGTGGTCGGCCGTTGGCTGCTGTTCTTGCTGGTGACCTTGGACTTGATCAGCTCGCCGTTTCACGCGCACTCGCATGACGTCGGTGGCAGCGGTGAGTTCCATCTCGCCCATGTCAATGTCGATCGGGATCACGAAGACGAAATTCACATCGAGGCGCCTGACGCTCATCATGTGTTTGGCCATTCGCTCACTGTGCTCTTGCCAGCGGAAATGCCCCGCCTGGCAAGTCAGACGCTGATTGACTGGTTCGTCCACCCGACGCTCGCCGTCGAGCCCGCCGTCAAGGCCGTCAAGGCCGTCGCCTGGACGGCCATACCAGACCATATCCCGATCCTTGGCGACATCCATTGGCGTCCAGTCGGTCGGGCTCCTCCTTTGCTCCACGCTTGAACCTGCCGTGGCACTGCGTCTTGCAGTGTCGGTTTGATGGCGCCATGGTGTCTGAAGCCATGGCCGCTCAGTGGAGCTTCCCATGCACCCTGATGTGCAAGCGCGTCGTGAAACGCGCGTATCTGCCTTGATGACGCCGGCTCGGTGGATCGAGGTGGGCCGCATTCTGGTCACAGGCTTGATCGTCTGGTTGTTCTGGCTGGGGGCGATCCCTCTGCCCATGCTGTGGACCGCCGTCGCCATGGGTCTGTACCCGCTGGTGAAAACCGGTCTGTCGGACCTGATCCGAGAACACAAGATCGGGACCGAGATTTTTGTGACCATCGCCACCCTGGTGGCCGTCTTCGGTGGCGAAACCGTGGCCGGCGCCGTGTTGATGGTGATCATCTTCATCGCCGAATTCATTGCCGAACTCAACACGGACCGCGCTCGCGCGTCCATCAAGGCGCTGATCGGCGCGGTGCCCCAGGTGGCGCTGGTTCGCGCGGGCGGTCAAGAGCGTTGGCTGCCGATTGCCGAACTGGCACCAGGAGACATCGTGCTGGTGCGGGCGGGCGAGAAGGTGCCGGTTGATGGCGAGGTAATTGGCGGCCAAGGGGCCGTCAACGAGGCTGCGATCACCGGAGAAAGCCTCGCAAAGGACAAGGACATCGGCGCGGCCGTGTTTGCGGGCACCTTGCTGGAGTCCGGGGCGCTGGACGTTCGCACCCAGCGCGTGGGCCAGGACACCATGTTCTCTCGCATCATCGCGCTGGTCGAGCGCGCGGAGTCCGAGCAGGCGCCCATTCAGAAACTGGCTGATCGGGTCGCAGCCTGGCTGATTCCTGTCGTGCTGGTGTTTCTGATTGGCGTGTACCTCGTCACCCGGGACGTGCGCACCGTGGTGACGCTGCTGATCTTCACCTCGCCTGCCGAGTTGGGGCTGGCCACGCCGCTGGTCATGATCGCCGCCATTGCGCGAGCTGCGCGCGGTGGCATCCTCATCAAGGGAGGGCTTCATCTGGAGACGCTCGCCAAGGTGGACGTCATGGTGTTCGACAAGACCGGCACCTTGACTGCAAACCAGCCGCAAGTCGTCGAGTTGAGGCCGATGGCTGCGGGCTTGGACGAACCGGCGCTCTTGTATTGGGCGGCTTCGGCAGACCGGCGATCGGCCCACCCGCTGGCACAGGCCGTGGTCAATCTGGCGCGTGAACGTGGCTTGGCCCTGTCGGAGCCGGCGTCTTTCGAGCAGATTCAAGGGCGCGGTGTCAAGGCTGTGGTGGATGGGCGCGTGGTGCTGGCGGGCAATGCTGCCTTGCTTCGCGAACAAGGTGTGGCGTCATTCGACGCAGTGGACGGCGGAGGGCGCACCCCTCTGCACATCGCCATCGACGGGCAGTTGGCGGGCGTGATCTTCATCGCGGACGCCTTGCGCCCTGGCGCGCCCGAAGCCTTGGCCGAACTTAAGCGCACCGGCATCAAGAAGCTGGTGATGCTGACGGGGGACAACCGCGCCACGGCGGATGTGATCGCGCGGGAAGCTGGCATTGACGAGGTGCAAGCCGACTTGCTGCCCGAGGACAAGGTCAAGGCAATTGAAGCGCTGCTGGCGCAAGGCCACTGCGTGGCCATGGTGGGCGATGGCGTGAACGACGCCCCTGCGCTGGTGCGCGCCGATGTGGGCATCGCCATGGGCGGCGGCGGCACCCAGGCTGCGCTGGAAGCAGCCGACATCGCCCTGATGACGGACGACCTTCACCGCATCGCGGCGGCCCGGGCGATTGCCAGGCGTGCCTACCGCACCGTCCAGGAAAACCTCTTCGTCGGGGTGGGGGTGGTGCATGTGCTCGGGATCACCGCTGCCTTGCTGGGCTGGATCGGCCCCATTGAGGCCGCTGTGATTCACCTGGGGCCGGACGTCCTGGTCTTCATCAACTCGGTCAAGCTCCTTCGCGTGCGCATCAAGGGGGCTTGAATGACATCCACCATGAACCTGTTCGAAATAGGGCGCAGCCGACGTCCATCGAGACATTCACTTTCCGGCTCGGCGCCGTCATCTACACAAGGAAATTCCATGCCTCTTTCTGTTCATCGTCCATCTCGCGGGCGACGCAACCGAGTTTGCGCGGCGGCGCTCTTGTCTTTGTCATGGACATGGGTGGCTCACGCAGCAGACGCCCCGCCTTTCGGCGCCTTGCTGAACCAGGCGCTGGCCGAGTCCCCCGTACTGCTGGAGCAGCAAGCCGAGGTGGGCGCGGCATCGGCCGACGCGGCTCAAGCCCGCGCCTGGCCCAACCCTAGGCTCGACGCCCTCGCTGAGAACCTGGGGGCACCCCAAAGTGGCGGGCAGAGCCAGCGCCAGAACACCTACACGCTGACGCAACCGCTCGATGTACTGGGGCAGCGACAAGCCCGTGTGCAGGTGTCGGAACGTCAGTTGCAGGTGGCCGAGGCCCGCAGGCGTCAGGCGCAGGTGGACTTTGCTGCTGAGTTGGCTGTGGCCTACGCCAGTGTCGAAGCGGCACAGGCGCGCAAGGCGCTCGCGAAAGAGGATCTGGAACGGGCCCAGGAGGACCTGCGGGCAGCGCGTGCGCAAGTTCAGGCCGGCAAGGAAGCCGACGTGCGGCGGGCGCAGGCCAGTGCCAGCGTGGCCGCGGCCCAGGCCGCCTTGCTGGCTGCCGATGCCGAGCGCGCCCAATCACTGGACCGGCTGTCGATGCTGGCGGGTGCGCCCGCGCCTTACACGGGTGTGAGCGGGGCGCTGCTGCGTGTCATGCCATCAACAGCCAGCGCAGCAGCTGCGCCCGCGACGGCCGAGTCGCCCTCGGTGGCTACGGCACGGACTGAGCGGGAGGCCCTGGATGCGCAGGTGCAGGTCGAGCAAAAGAAGGCGATGCCCGACCTCAGCGTGAGCGCGGGCCTGCGCCGCTATGGATGGAGCAGCCAAAGCGGCTATGTCCTCGGCGTGTCGGCCACGATCCCGCTCTTCGACCGCAACGACAACGGCATCGCCGCGGCCAAGCAGCGCATCGTCGCGGCCGAGGCGCGCCTGGCGGCTGCACGCCTGCAATCGGACGCCTTGCGCCGATCCGCGCAAGCCCAGGTGACGGCCGCCGAGCAGCGCCTGGTGGCCGCGACCGAAGGCGAGAAAGCGGCCCTGGAGGCCTATCGCCTGGGCCGCATCGGCTACGAAAGCGGCAAGACGTCGCTGGTGGAGCTGCTGGTCATACGGCGCGCGCTGTCGGACGCCAAGGGGCTGACCATCGATGCACAACTGGCGCGCGTGCGTGCGCTGTCCGCGTTGGCCCAGGCCGACGGCCAATTCGCTTTTGGAGAATGACATGACCGAGCAATCACAAACTTCCACACTGGCGGCACGCTGGCCTGCCGTGATGGCCATCGCCGGTGTTGCAGCCCTGGTCGGTTTTGGTGCCGCCCGCATGACGACGCCCCACCAGCCTTCGACCAGCCCGGCGCCAGCCGAATCGGCCAAGCCTTCGGGCGCCACCGCATCGCAGGCCGCAGAGGCCAGCGGCGATGAGCTGAAGATCCCCGCTGACTACCTCAAGGCCGCCAACATCGGGGTCGAGGCCGTGGCCAGCGGCGACGTGCATCAGGAGATCCTGGCACCCGCCACCGTGGTCGCGCCGCCCGGCAGCGAAGCGGTGCTCGTGTCCAAGGTGGCGGGCACCGTCTTGCGCGTGAACAAGCGGCTGGGCGATACCGTGCGAGCCGGCGACGTGCTGGCCACGTTGGACAGCCAGGATGCCGCCAGCATGGCCGCCGAGCGCCGCGTCGCGCAGACCAAGTTCGACCAGGCCCGCAAGGTGTTCGCGCGTGAATCAAGCCTGTTCCAGCAGGGCGTATCCCCCCGGCAGGATATGGAAGCGGCCAAGGCCGCGCTGGACGTGGCCGAGGCCGAGGCGCAGCGCGCCATGTCCGTGGCGCGTGCTGCCAACGTGTCCGACGATGGTCGCGGCGTGGCGGTGGTCAGCCCGATCACGGGCCGGGTATCGGTGCAGAACGCAACGCTGGGCGCCTACGTGTCGCCCAACGATGAGCTGTTCCGGGTGACCGCGCCGGGCGCCGCGCAGGTCGAGGCCTCGGTCACGTCCAGCGAGGCCGGACGCGTCACGGCCGGGGATGCCGCCACGGTGGTCGCCACCTCGGGCGAGTTGGTGCAGGCCGTGGTGAGCTCAGTGACGCCCACGGTCAGCGGGGACGCGCGCCGCGCCACCGTGGTGTTGAGCCTGCAAGCCCCCAAGGACGCCAAAGCGCTCGCCCCGGCCTTGGTCGTGGGGGAGGGCGTGCAGGTGCGCTTGCATGCGCGCGCAGGCCAGTCCGACACGGTGGGCCTGATGGTGCCCGAAGAGGCCGTGCAGAACCTCGACGGACGCGACGTGCTGTTCGTGCGCACCGAGCAGGGCTTCAGGCCCCGGCCCGTGTTGGTCGGTGCGCGCAGCGGCGGCATCGCGCAGGTCGTCTCCGGCGTCAAGCAGGGTGAGCAAGTGGCCACGCGCAATGCCTTCCTGCTCAAGGCCGAGGCCAAGAAGGCAGGGGGCGAAGAATGATCAACGCCATCCTTCAAGGCGCCGTGCGGCTGCGCTGGCTTGTGCTGTTTCTCACCGCTGTGGTGGCGCTCTTCGGTGCCTGGCAGCTCAACCTGCTACCCATCGACGTCACGCCAGACATCACCAACAAGCAGGTCCAGATCAACACCGTGGTGCCCACGCTCAGCCCGGTGGAAATCGAGAAGCGCGTGACCTACCCCATCGAGACCGCGCTGGCGGGCCTCAACGGCGTGGAGCGCACGCGCTCGTTCTCGCGCAATGGCTTCAGCCAGGTCACGGCCATCTTCAAGGAAGACGCCAATCTCTACTTCATGCGCCAGCAGGTGACCGAGCGGCTGGCACAGGCACGGCCTAACTTGCCGGATGGCGCGGAGCCCCAGATGGGGCCGGTGTCCACGGGGCTGGGCGAGGTGTTCCATTACAGCGTCGAGTTCGCCAACCCGAACGGCCAGGGTGCCAAGGTCCAGGACGGCAAGCCGGGCTGGCAAAGCGATGGCAGCTTCCTGACCGACAGCGGCGACAAGCTCGCCGATCGCATCTCGCAACTGGCCTACCTGCGCACCGTGCAGGACTGGATCGTGCGCCCGCAGTTGCGCACCACGCCGGGCGTGGCCGATGTGGACTCGCTGGGCGGCTACGTCAAGCAGTACGTGGTCGAGCCTGACCCGGCCAAGATGGCGGCCTATGGCGTGTCGATGGCGGAGCTGGGCCGCGCATTGGAAGACGCCAACCTGTCGGTCGGCGCCAACTACGTGCAACGCTCGGGCGAGTCGTACCTGGTGCGTGCAGACGCCCGCATCCGCACGGTCGACGAAATGATGCGCGCAGTGGTCACCCAGCACAAAGGCATGCCGGTGACGCTGGCGCAATTGGCCACCGTGAATGTGGGTGGCGAGTTGCGCATGGGCGCGGCCAGCCGCGATGGCTACGAAACGGTGGTGGGCAGCGCCCTCATGCTGGTGGGCGAGAACAGCCGCACCGTGGCGCACGCCGTGGGCGAGAAGCTCAAGGACATCGGCAAGACCCTGCCGGCCGGCGTGGTGGTCGTGCCCACGCTGGACCGTTCTCAGTTGGTGGTGGCCACGATCGAGACGGTGGCGCGCAACCTCGCGGAAGGGGCGTTGCTGGTCGTGGTCATCCTGTTCGCCCTGCTGGGCAACGTGCGGGCGGCCCTGATCGCCACGCTGGTGATCCCCTTGTCGCTGCTCATCAGCGCCATCGGCATGAACTCGCTGAAGATCTCGGGCAACCTGATGAGCCTGGGCGCGCTGGATTTCGGCCTGATCATCGACGGCGCCGTCATCATCGTGGAGAACGCGCTGCGGCGCCTGGCGCACCGCCAGCAGGTCGAAGGCCGTTTGCTGACCTTGAGCGAGCGGCTCGACGAGGTGATCGCCTCGTCGCGCGAGATGGTCAAGCCGTCGGTCTATGGTCAGTTGGTGATCTTCCTGGTCTTCCTGCCTTGCCTGACCTTCGAGGGCGTGGAAGGCAAGATGTTCTCTCCCATGGTCATCACGCTGATGCTGGCGCTGGCTTCGGCCTTCGTGCTGTCGCTGACCTTCGTGCCCGCCATGGTGGCCGTGCTGTTGCGCAAGGAGATTCAGGAAAAGGACGTCAAGGTCATCGCCGCTACCAAGCGCCGCTATCAGCCTTGGCTGACCCATGCCGTGAGCCACCCCGCGCCTTACCTGAGCGCCGCGGTGGGTGTGCTGATCGCAGCCTTCGTCGCGTTCGGCTTCGTCGGGCGGGAGTTCATGCCCACGCTCGACGAGCAGAACCTCAACCTGTCGTCGGTGCGCATCCCGTCCACGTCGATCGAACAGTCCGTGGCCATCGACCTGCCGCTGGAACGCGCGGTGCTGACGCTGCCCGAGGTCAAGACGGTCTATTCCAAGGCCGGTACCGCCAGCCTGGCGGCCGACCCCATGCCGCCGAATGCGTCGGACAACTACATCATCCTCAAGCCCAAGAACGAGTGGCCCGCAGGCGTGACCACGAAGGAGCAGGTCATCGAACGCATCCGCGAGAAGACGGCGCCGCTGGTCGGCAACAACTACGACGCCACGCAGCCCATCGAGATGCGCTTCAACGAGCTGATCGGTGGCGTGCGCAGCGACGTGGCGGTGAAGATCTACGGCGACGACCTCGACCAGCTGGCTGCCAGTGCCCAACGCATCGCGGCGGTGTTGCGCAAGACGCCGGGCTCGTCCGACGTGCGGGTGGCGCAGACCACGGGCTTCCCGACGTTTGACATCCTCTTTGATCGCACAGCCATCGCCCGCTATGGCCTGAGCGTCAAGGAGGTGGCCGACACGGTGTCCATCGCCCTGGCGGGGCGGCCTTCGGGGCAGATCTTCGAGGGGGACAAGCGCTTCGACATCGTCGTGCGCCTGCCCGGCGCGCAGCGCGACAACCTCGATGTGCTGGGCGCCTTGCCCGTCATGCTGCCCGAGGTGGAAGGCAAGCCACGTGCATCGGTGCCGCTGCGTGAACTGGTGCAGTTCCGCTTCACGGATGGGCTCAACGAAGTGAGCCGCGACAACGGCAAACGCCGCATCTATGTGGAGGCCAACGTGGTCGGGCGAGACTTGGGCAGCTTCGTGGACGACGCGGCCAAGCGCATCGAGGCGGACGTGAAGCTGCCGTCCGGGTCATGGCTTGAATGGGGTGGCCAGTTCCAAAACCTGCAGGCCGCCACCAAGCGCCTGGCGATCATCGTGCCGGCCTGTTTTGTGCTGATTGCCGCGACCCTGTATCTGGCCATCGGTAATGCAGCCTTGACGGCCACGGTGTTGACCGCCATTCCGCTGGCTTTGGCTGGTGGCGTCTTTGCCTTAGCGCTGCGAGGCATCCCGTTCTCGATTTCAGCGGCCGTGGGCTTCATCGCGGTGTCCGGTGTCGCGGTGCTCAACGGGCTGGTGCTGATCTCGGCCATCCGCAAGCGGCTGGAAGACGGCCTGGCACCCAAGGTGGCGGTCATCGAAGGCGCGATGGAGCGGGTTCGCCCCGTGCTCATGACCGCACTGGTGGCGTCTTTGGGCTTCGTGCCCATGGCGCTGGGCACAGGTACCGGCGCGGAGGTCCAGCGGCCACTGGCGACCGTGGTCATCGGTGGCCTGATGACGGCGACGGTGTTGACGCTGTTCGTCTTGCCGGCCTTGTGCGGAATGGTGCTCAAGCCAAAGGAGCGTCGGACATGACCGGGTTCAAACCTGGGTGAAGTCGTCGGGCAGGCGCGCGGTGCCTTGATGCAGTGTTCGGAATGGCCGTACTGGGTCAGCAGCTCCTGCTCGCGACTTTGATATGGCCATTCAGTCCCGCAACGCATGTCGCCTTGGCAGCCGCCGCAAGGTGGCCTCTATCCAACGTCAGGTTCCTGCGTAGACCGGCCTCCCACCCTCTGAGGCCATCAATGTCAGCTTTGGCTCGCCACCGCCATGCAGCGTCGAATCTCGTGCAGCAGCAATCAGCCTTGACCTGCCGCTCAGGTTGGTGGGTACAACGACTCTTCAAGGCTGATCCGCGTTGGTCGATGGCACCCCTCATCCGCCCTGCACTTGTATGACTCCGGATCTGTAGATCGACACAGCAGAACGTCATCGCTACACGCCTTTCGCGGCTCATACGCCCTCGGTGCCACCATCACCGCAACCTAGGCATTTCGCTTCCAAAATTCTGCCAGCGATTTCATCGGGCTGTGAACACACCAATTCACAAAGGCACCTCAGCAGCCCCGCGTCCTGAACACCCGTTGCCTGCGCCCAAGCCGCCACCTTCTGCTCCAGACTGGCCAACTGCGAAATGCCTGCTGCCCTGGTCCGCACCACAGGCACGATGCGCCCTTCTAACTTGACTTCGGCAGCCGCACCCAACGCCTGCTGAATGGCCTCCCGATTGACCTCGTGGCGATCTTCGTCCGCCACCGTCCATCGGACACGCACGAACGCCCCGGCCACGTCCTGTTGCGCCACCGCATCCCGCAAGGTGTCGAGGTCAGGCTTCCCGTCAAACACGATATCCACAGTCCGCCGAGCAGGTGTCGGCTGCAGTGTGCAGACCGCTGACGAGGTATCCACCTCCCACAGCAGCCAGCCTTTGTCGCCATCCTCCCCATAGTGGAAGCGCCCGATGGAGCCCGCATAGGCAATGCGCTGCTGCCCATGCCGCCCCTCACAGTCCCATGCCTGATGTCGGTGGATGTGCCCCAGCATGAATGCCTGGGACTCAGCAGAGAACAATGCGCCCGTGGTGAACTCGTGATCAAACCCGGCCATGGGCACACCGTGCTCGCTCATGCAACCCAAGACGGTGCCATGCGACACGCCGATGGACGGCACAGCCAAGGCCTGGGCTCGTCGGTGACTGAAGGCAAACCCGGCCAGCAAGGTTGACAAGTGCTCGCCCACTGCCTCGGCAGCAGCCCCCGCCCCTACCGAGGCCGCCACAGCGGCCTTGTTGACCGTGGGCACGCAACTGAACAGGGCGATGAGCCCTGCTGGCAGCACATCGAAGCGCCAGCCTTCTGAAACCTGCCAACTGCCATTCGGCATGAGCGCCACCTGACCGATCCGGTCGGCTACATGGACGGAATAGCGTCCCCCCAAGGATTTGAAGATGGACAAGGTGCCCGGCGGTTCATGCGAGTACGTTCCTTGCAACATCAACACCGGGCAATGGTCGGCCAGGCGACGCACCTGCGCCACCAGACGTTCGGCAGCGGGTGAATGCAAGTCCAGGGCGTGATCAGTTGAATCCCCAGACAGCACCGCAGCCTGGACACCTGCGGCCATGGCCATGTCGATGGCCGTCCCGAAACAGCGGTCGGCCTCGGTCAGGTTCTTGGGGCCGTAGTGAAGGTCAGAAAAGTGCGCGATGCGAACCATGGTGCTTCTCCCTCATGACACTCTGTGCAGTTCACTCTCGATCTTGTCGAGGTAGCCCTGCGGGTCGTTGCGATAGCGATCCAGTTCATCCCAGGCCCGGCGGCGCCCATGCGGGTTGAGCCGCCATCCTCGGCCCCACCGTCGGTCGGCGTAGGCTTGGTACTGCTCGGCGGCAATGCCATAGGCTTGGGCACGCGCCAGGAGGTGCTCCAAGGTGAGATCCCCGTCATGGACCGGGATGTCCTTGGGTGCATCGGCGATCACCGTCTCCACAACGGCATCCACATCAGCACCAGCGACGTCCCACGTTGCCATCCCATCCAGGACCTGGGTGGCCAGTTGAGCCTGAACAATCGCCGTGTCTTCGTCCTCCCTGTCGCGCAGCAAGGCGGTCACATCCACGGGCGCTTCCAGTTCAATGATCCATTGAGGCACCCGTGTGGGTAGGCCCGTCTCGTCGATGTGGGCGACCTCCATCAAACGCTTGGTCAGGTAGAACGGAGTGCGTTGACGATCGAGAAAGCCGGAGATGCGCCCACCACGCAGAAAGCCAATGGTTTCGAACTTCTGGATGGCCGCGTTCATGGCGTAGAAGCTATTTGTGGGCAACTCGAACGCACTGATGGAGCGGATGCCCGGGATGAAGAACAGGAATCGCCCGGTCAGATTGCAGCGCCGCTCCTGGTAGTCGGCGCAGGACTCGGGCTCGCAGATGCCGCCGTTGTCGTCGCGCAGAACCGTCTTGCGCCCACCGAAGATGCGGATGGAGCGCCGCCCCGTGTTGTCCATGGGCACCGGCGCATGGCACATGCAGTGCCGCACACGGCCATCGGCCGAATACTGCGACCAGTAGCGCTTGTCCTGCGCCCCCCAGGCCGCGAGTTCGTGCGGCATCACGGTCTGCCATTGGTCTGACGGAAAGACGATGGGGAATCGGTAGAGGTGAAGGCCGTCACCTCGGTCCTCGCCATAGGCTTCCAGGATCTGCTTGGGAATCTCGGGATTGGGAAAGTCTTGTGCCCGCACGGTGAACCAGGGGACGTTGCGCGGGATCAGTGGTGACTTGAGTTGCGGCAGCGCCCCCACGATGGCGCGCTCGATCTGGTCAAAGGACTGCCCGGCCTCAACGCCCTCATCGTAGATGCGTTGAGCCTGGGGTTGCTCCGCCGCCTTGCGGGTGAGCACCTTGATGCCTGCGCGGATCTTGCCGCCTGTGGGGATGCGGGCGGGGCCTTGCCCGAGCAGTGTCGGCAGTGCTGCCGCCCCGCCCTGGACCGTGACAGTGGTTTTGGCCATGGTGGCGCTCCTTCATGAACATTCGATGGTTCATGCTCTCGCGACTTCATGCGACGTCAACCCCTGCCGCGTCACGGAAAACTCCGATGTGCGGCACCTCTTCACCCATATGGCCTGAGTCCGCTCAACGATTCTTGGACATCTCCACTTCTGGGAACGCGGGCATCGCTTCGGCGCTCCACCAGAGCCAGGACGAAACACCGGACGTCCGCACGGCGCGTTCTTTTTCCGCCCGATCCTTCGGGGGCATGAATGCGCTGATGACATGCAAAGGCAGCGGCAGGGGCCCGGCATCCAGCAACAAGGCATTGGGAAATGCAGCGGCGCTCTTGGCGTCGTAACGCAGCGGTTTGACAAAGCGCCTGCCCTGAGCCACGAGTTCGTGCACCAGGGGCAGTTCATGTACACCCTCTACCGGGATCCAGTGCTCGCTGGTCAACATCAAACTGGCCGCATCAATTTCGTAGGTGTGCTCACGGCGAGCGCGTATCAGTGCCGCCAGCATCAAACGCGCCCTGTATCCGCTGTCAGCGTCACGGGCTTCAAACAATGGCGCAAAGACCCGCTCAATGCGCTCCCAGGTCTTGGTGCCCACCAACAGGGGTGCATCGGGCATGTGCTTGATCCAGACACGCCGCCCCAGGGCCGTTACCTCGCTGACCTTGAATTCGCCGATGACCACAGCCAGAGGGCTCTGCCCTTCGCGCGGATGCAAGACCGCCAGCTTGTTGCGACGGCGCTGAGCTGCATCGAATTTGCTGGCTTCGCTGAAGGGCTCGGGCACATACAAGCGCTCACTCAGACCTACGCCCTTGACCATCACGTCCTCGGACGCACTCATCAGGTATTTGTGCAGTACACCCTGGTTGCGCTTGCCCTCCATGGCCGGGCTCCATCGGTTGAGGCCTGCCCGCTCGAACAGGAAGTGCATCAGGGCATGCAGGCTCATGCGCCGCCTGGGCGCTTCCACCTCGTTCACGTCATGCGTTTCACCTCTTACCAAGCTGCGACCCACCGTGCGCACCCACGGAAAATCCACCCGCAGCTGAATCTGCCCAGGCACCAGTTCCAGAACTGCCTCGCCCACCAGTTCGCCCAGGCCTGACTGTTGCCACTCTGGCTCAAAGGATGGGCACGATGGGTGATGCCGACACCCTGTTTCCGGCATGCGCTTGACAACGAACTGACGGTGCCGCGCCACGTACATCTCCACACCACCAGGCACACACAGACATCGGGGACGTTCGGGGGTCTCGTGCACGTGAGCAAGCAGATCCTGCATGTCTGGCGCGCTTGCATCCACCACCCGCCCTTTGATGGAGAAGCGCTGACTCTCGCCATCAGCGCCTTGACGAGTGGGCATGGTGTTCACACCAGTTCATCGAGCAGTTGCTCGATGGTCGGCTTGTGGCGAGCCAGCAGTTCGCGCACCGCACTGCGTTCGCTGATGCCCAGGATCAGGCCGACATCGTCTTCATCAGCGCCACGCTCATAGAGACGAGCCACGACAGTGCGACGCACAGACAGCGCCGTCACGCCTTTCATCTCGGCATAGCGAAACAGCTTGCGATAGGTCTCTAGGATCGGTCGACACAAGAACCGTCGCTGACCAGGCGCACCATAGGGTGTGATCTTGAACCCCTCTCCTGCTGAGGACAGGAACAAGCGGCTATCTGGATCAAGCCCTCTATAAGCGCCGTCCCGTCCCGAACCCAGCCCGAACCTCAGGCGCTCTTCCAGGTAGTTTGAAAGCGATTCGTCCAGCCTCGTGCTGGCGAAGTGCAATGGGCGGGCCTTTCCGGTGATGGCCACCTCGGAACGCATCTGGGAGTGGCGCCGAACGCTGCCATCGGAGTTCAGGTAGTCCCGCACTTCCAGGCGGGCGATTTCCAGGGGACGTGCTCCCGTGGCAAACAGGAGATAGAACAGCGACAGGTCATGCCATGGCCGACTGCTGCGCCCCTTGATGCGCTTGCCTGCCTGGATGATTTCATTCATGGAGACGATGCGGCTGGAACGATGCTCGACGGGCCTTCTCGGATCGAAGTCCACCAAGGCCGTCAAGATGGCATTGCGGTGGAGGCGCAAGCGTCTGACGAATGCTGCGCCGTCTTCATTCAAGCCATCGATGTCGGCCACTTGGCTCAGTTGCACCGCGACCGCTTTGATGCGCCGCTCAACCGCCGTGCGTGACACACCGAAGCGAGCAGCCACGGCCTCATAGGTGTCGCCATCGATGACCTCCTTGAGCATCCGGATTGATTGGGCAACGGTGCCCCCATCTGGTTCCAGTTCTGGTGCGCATGACATGACCCTCTCCCTGATTTGTTTACTTGTCCTCACGCTGCCAAAGCGCCTTCATGCTCAACCCTGGTCGCAATTTTCACCAGTCGAAATCGCCGGTGAAGGCGGGGGGTTTCGGCATCAGGCAAGTGTGCTTTGACTTGGACAAAAGCCGCGTGAGAACACCAAAGAGCAAGCAATTTCCGTGGCAATGGCCCGAATGCGCGACGGCACTTTTTCCATGCAGTGGCGCCTGCCAATGCCCCAACACGCTCGATATCAGGGCAAGGCGTACCAAGCACGGTGCATGGCAAAGGGACAGGCTCTGCAAGCATGATCATCGGCTTCAGCAACACGCGTCAGGCTCGGCAACTCTGTTCAGCGATCCATTGCCTGATGTCCTCCACCCGCCAGACGGTCACGCGCACCGACAGCTTGACGGGTTCAGGGAAGGTACGCGTCTGCACGCGCCGCCACAGCGTGGACTTGGAGATGGGAACAAATTGCAGAACCTGTGCTTGTCGAAGAAAGCCAACTTGCGGCAATGTTGGCACCGCAACAGCGTGGACAGGTGCCGCAGGCGAGGCAATGGCGCCCCGGTTGGGTTTAGGCATGATCTGGCCTCTTCACGGCGAATGCCGATGGAAGACATGACCTGCTCTGTAGCGGCGGCGCTAGGTCAGGGTTTGCGCATGCCGATAGGGACGCACGACTCCGGCATCACATCGGCGGCGTCCCGGTCGCGCGGTGTGGTTGTGAGCATCTCTAAGCTCATCGTGCCTTGTCAACGGGCTGGCTCAGCGCAACGTGGACAGGCACATGCGGGCAGGTATCGACTGCGACGGTGGCGCAACATGCGTCCCGATGTCACCTTAGCGGACTACATGGGACGCCTCAAGCAAGAACGGCTTGTGCTCCTCGAAATCGTCCGTGAAGTCGGCCCCTTGCGCGTGGCGCTTGCCGGCGTCAACCAGGTCGCCTTAAGAATCTACTTGACGACAACAGCGGCATCCACAGGCTCCATGGTGTCCGTGGCTGACGAAACACTTGCATCATCGCCGGTCGCTTCCAGCTCCTGAGCAAGCACACCAGATGCTTGAACATTTGCTGCTGGGGCTGGCACAGACTCGCGACCGCCCTCGCCCCGTTCACCCATGGCATTCATGCGGCGCCTCAAGCCAGTGGCCAGATTGCGAGCCCCGTTGGCCACGTCGCGCACCTGACGCTTGAGGCTGGCGCGCTGGATGTCCACCGCCTGCGCAGTGATCACTTCATGGATCTCCAGCGTCTGGAGCAGTGGCATCAACTGGTCCAGCTTACCCAGGACCTCCAGGAAGCGACGCCCAAACGACGACAGCACACCGACGTCCACCGACAGGGCCACGGTGTCATACGTCGCCACACTGGTGATCCCATGAGCCTTGAACAAGGCTTCTGCGCCATCGATGGCACTGTTCAAGCTCTCGTTGACCGCGTCAAGCTTCGCCCGAATGCTGCCCTCCACTTTGACAATGTCATCGTGATCCAGCCGCGTGCGTGCGATCACCGAGATGAAGTGCATGTTGAGTTGCAAGGTGTTGAACAGGCGAACAAAGAAGCGCTTGCCCTCTGCGCTGGTGAAGCACGTGGGCATCTTCACACTGGCCGCTTCAATGCGCCGGAAATCCGCTTTGCTTTCTTTGGCCAGGATGCGGTCATTGACCCCGCCTTGGTCCATCTTGACGATCTGGTGGATATCAGACATGTCGCGCTCCCGTGACTGGCGTGCTCGCCACCATCTTGCGAACCGCATCAACGCATCACCACCGGGAATCCTCGGCATTTAAAGGCCATTTCGGCATCAGCCCAGGTTTCTGGCTGCCACCGCCTTGACTGGCCTGCTTGAGAAGCACTACCTTGCGAGCATGCGGCAGCTGGCCCTGCATTCAAACGAGGCTAGCCCTGGAGATCACATCAAACTTTGACGGCCACCGCCGTCTCGATGCCATCGAAGCGACTTTCGTGGTGAGTGCACGCCTGCGCTGACGCGGCATGCGCGTCCTCACCCCGGAAGCCTTCTTCGATCGGTAGCTGGCACACCGATCCGAACGGGTTCACCACCCGATCAAGCCAGCCCTGGAGTCTCTTCATCGCCATCGGCAGTGCGTCAAAGCACCTTGCCGACTGTTCATCACCCTGTGGGGCATTGCCCCCACCTGTGGTGCGCCGTGCCTCCCTATTTCACATGGAGGCCACGATGCTGCACACGAGCACATCCCTGGTTCACCCCCCAGTTGCCTTGAATGGCTTCATGGGGGCGACGCAGTCCGTTTTTCCGGATAAATCGCCAGACCCACCTTCGCTGGACGATCCGACCGATCGCATCGACTGGAGCGAGGAGGACATCGTTTTCCTGCACTGGCGCTTGCTGCAGGAGATCAACCAGTTGTCTGACCCGGCCACGCCGCTGGAAGACAAGTTCGACACCCTGCGCTGGGTGTTCACCGAGCGGGACAAGGACCAACAGCCCTTCTCGTTCGTGAACTGCCTGCGTGTCGTGGGATGCAGCCCGCTGTCGCCCATCGCGTACTGCGGCCTCGTGGATGCGCAAGACATCCGCGACCACATCCGCAACAAGCTCAAGGTCTGGCTGTCTGACTCGCTTGCCCGATACCCGCAATGGGTTCGCGATGCCATCGCCAACAACCCCCAGTGGGTTGAGTCGCGGCTGGCCAGGAACCCGCAATGGATCAATGAACAGCTCAAGCAGATGTCCGAGCAGGGCGACCTGTTCACCTGATCCGACCTGTCCAAAGAGGGCCGAGCTCCGATCGCTAGCCTCGTCCCTGACATCACATATGGAGTGCCCTATGCACAAACAGACCTATGCCCATGGCCACCGCATCCCCATGCTGATGGTCGTTGAACCCCAGGACATCGAGTTCCTGGTCAAGGAAAGCGAAGTATTGACCGGCCAGGCCGGCCGCATCTTTGTCATCGCCGGTGCCGACTGGCTGATCTACCGCGTGCTGTGGAGCCAGGCAGGTTTCAAGGTCGAACGCCTGGACGACAAAGGCCAGGTCTTGCACACCCAGCACCAACTACCCTGGGAGTTCGTCGAGCACAGCGTGATCGAAGCACTGCAGGCGGGCCAGTTGTTCACCCCATCGGTTCGCCATCGCGGCTGACCGCTGCTCTATCCCCTGCAGAGCATGTCATCAACACGGAGTTCAACATGAACAACCCCGAGTACGAAGCTCGCATTGAAGACGTCAAACGCCGAGCCCATGGTCGCTGGACTGAAATCCTTAGCAGCCTGGGCGTTGGCGAACACATTCTCAAGAAGCGCAACCAGCCCTGCCCGCTCTGTGGTGGCACGGACCGGTTTCAGTACACCGACAAGTTCGGTGAAGGCAACTACCACTGTCGCGCCTGTGGCGCAGGAGGTGGCTTCAAACTGCTGCAGGCCGTCACGGGCCTGGATTTCAACACCGCGCTCAAGGAAGTCGAACGCGTGGTGGGCGCCTCGCCCCCTGCCCCGCATGTGGCGTCACCAGAGCCTTCGGCCGAACGCATGAAGGCCCTGGCCAAGCGACTGTGGGAAGAAGCCACGCCCGTGACACCCGGCGATGAGGTGGACCGCTACCTATCCGGTCGGCGGCTCGCCTTGGCCCACTACCCCAAGGTGCTGCGCCTGCATCCAGCGCTGGGCTATTACGAGAAGGACCCCACCTCGGGCAAGTCGCGCAAAGTGGCCGAATACGCCGCCATGCTGGCTTGCATCCAGGGCGCTGATGGACATGCCGTCACGCTGCACCGCACGTATCTGAAAGATGGCCGCAAGGCCAATGTGAGCGATGCCAAAAAGGTGCTCTCCTCGGGCATCAATGGTGCTTCCGTGCGCTTGTTCGAACCCGAGCACGAACTGGCCATTGCCGAGGGCATCGAGACCGCCATGGCGGTGCACCTGGCCACCGGCAAACCCGTGTGGGCAGGACTCAATGCCGGGAACCTGGAAAAGCTGTGGCTGCCCGACTCGGTGCAGAGCATCTGCATCTATGCCGATAACGATGCCCACGCGGACTTTGATGGCCAGATATTTGCCTTTGCACTGGCTCGGCGGCTGAAGAAGCAAGAGCGCCAGAGCGGCCCTCGGCAAGTGCGGGTGCACTTGCCCAAGACCCCGGGCACCGACTGGGCCGATGTGTGGCTGGCCAAGGCGGAACACGCCTCCCGAACCACGTAAGTCATGTTTCCCCACTGGTAGCTGTCAGACCAGGCCAAGCCGCATGGCAAGGCAAAGACAGCCCTGGCGTTTTGTATGAGTGATTTGTAAGTTGGGCGCAGCCCTGGCCTGTGGTCAGTTTGCGCCCTGTGTGGATGGGTCAACACCCATCCGTCATCAACCCTGGCGGGGATGTGCATCCCCGCATGTGGGCCATGCCGTCTCCGCCATTTCTTTCCCGAACAGGAGCTTGATATGAGAAGCGGACGTTCCCTGGTGAGCCTGGCCCATGAACTTGAGCGCCAACTGCAATCCAAGAAGGACCTGGTGGTCCCCTCGTCGCTGCTGCGGCACGACACCGACGACACAGGCGAGACCCGTCTTGTCATCGGCGAAGGCGGGGTCCCCACGCCCTATGGCGTCATGCCGCTGGCGCGTCGCCAGTTGGCTGACAAGCTGAAGATTCCCTATGCGTACTTTGAGCGCATGCGCTCCGAGCAGCCCGTCTTGCTGGACCGCAACGTGAACACCTGGCTGCAAAGCGACGATGACCGTCGCATGATCCGCACGCTGGATGGCAAAGTCCGGGCTGTGCTGTCCGACCGCTACCGGCGCCTGGACAACTTCGATCTGGCTGAGAGCGTGCTGCCCATCCTGCAGCAACTGCCCGATGTGCGCTTCGAATCGGTCGAACTCACCGACACGCGGATGTACCTCAAGTGCATCACGCCGCAATTGAAGGTCGAGATGGCGCCTGGCGACATCGTCCAGGCGGGCGTGGTCATCTCCAACTCGGAGGTGGGACAAGGCACGCTGTCGGTGCAGCCCCTGCTGTACAGGCTGGTGTGCCGCAATGGACTCATCGCCTCAGACCGTTCTCTGCGCAAGACCCATGTCGGCCGCGCGCTGGGCAGCGACGACAACATCATGGTCTTCAAGGACGACACCTTGCAAGCCGACGACAAGGCCTTCTTCCTGAAGGTGCGCGACGTCGTGCAGGCGGCCGTGTCGGAAGCGACATTCATGCAGGCCGCGCAAAAGATGCAAAGGACTTTGCAGATCCCTCTGGTCGGCAACCCTGTGAAGACGGTGGAGGTGCTGGCCCAGCGCTACACCCTGAACGACACCGAACGCGCCGGGGTGCTGCGTCACCTGATCGCCGAAGGTGATCTGTCGGGGTATGGCCTGGTGAATGCCGTCACGCACTTCTCCCAGGAAGTCGAAGATTACGACCGGGCCACCGAGTTTGAAGCCCTGGGCGGGAAGTTGATCGAACTGCCTGTCAAGGAATGGAAGGAGTTGGCGCAGGCCGTTTGATCCAATGTGCAAGCAGGCTCATCCCAATGGGCCAGTTTTCGCAGCAGTGACCTCACCACCAGGGCCTTGGCTCTGGTGGTTTTTTTACTTCCCCACCAGCCACCCAGCATGTCGCCGGCTGGGGCAACAAATGCGGCAGGGAGTGTGGGCCTTTGTGGATGGCAAGCGCGGCATCCCCCCGCTCTCGGGCATTGATCCCAATTGACACCCATGAATATGCTGAGCTGACTCATCACTCCCAACACACGACACCAAAGCAGTCACACCTCGCCACCACACCTGGCCCATCTCGTTTCACATCCGGGCAGACCGACAGGAGAAGACCATGAGCAGCATCCAGTTCACCGATGTGCAGTTGACCAATTTGTATTTGCTTCAGGCCATCAGGCTGGGCATCGCACAAGATCGGGTATCGACATGCTGCAAGTTCGGGCTGGATACGGCGCAGGCCGAATACCTTGGTGCCATGAGCCAGGAAGATGTATGGTCATTCATTGCTCACATCGGCCAAAGCACCCTCTTCCCTCCCCGACAGGATCTACTCGCCTTGCTCAAGGCGCCTGCGCCACTTCAGGCTTCACTGGCCGCCGTTCACGCCCCAAGGCCGCAGCAACTCGCGTCCATGGTGCCCGCAAGCACGTCGTGATCGGAGGGCGCCACGATGTCAACACGTGCCGATCGTCAACTCAGCGCCATGCGCCTGGCGCGGGACTGCGCTCAACTGGGCGCCCGGGTGCGCACCATCCATCACCTGACCGGGCTCAACCCTCGGGACGTGCAGAGGCTGTTCTTCAGCGACCCACAAGCCATCCCAAGAGGTCGTCCGCCCAACTCCTTGGAGTGGTACCACGGTGCCAATCTCATCGCGAGAGCTGAATCGTCCATCTTCATGTCGATCTACCGCCGCCTACGCAACACTGGCTTCGGCGCCGCAGAGACGCTGGTCGGCGCCTATCGCGGTTACCAAGCGGTCTGCCAATGTCCGCACCGCATCAGCTTTGACCGGGCGTTTGATCTGGCATCGCACACTGACGGCATCTGGCTGGCCAGTACCCCGGTGTTCGATGTCATCGCTTGCCCAACCTGCGGCAGCGATGTGCTGATGGCCATCGGCACCATGGTCCACGCGGGCGACAACTGTCCGTTCTGCAAACTGGTGCAGCGCTACAGTTGCGACCCTCGGCTCCAGGCCTCATTTCCCAAACACGGGATGGCGACCACACCAGCGACTTCCACTGAACCGATGCTTTGGAATCAACCTACTTTCAGCTGATCCAGGCTCTTGCCAGCGGCCAAAGCGGCCTTGATCCACTTGGGCTGAAGTCCACGTCCACTCCAGGTCTCGCCCGTTTCAACGTTGCGATACTTCGGGGCGACCTTACTTCCTGCAGCAGCACTGGATCGGGTCGCCATACCAACCTTCAAGCCCAGGTCGGCCACGGTCAAACCATTGGCGGCCAACAGTTGTTTGATGTGGTCAATCACCCCGGCTCGCTCAGCCTTGCGGGCATCCTGCAATTGCCTGTCCAGCTCCAAAGACTGCTTGTCCAGGGCGGCTTTCTGGGCCAGTAGTTCTTGATACGTGGTCATGATTGCAGTGTTTGGCTATCGCCGAGTTTGGATGCCAGCATCCTACATTGCAAGCCCCGTGGCTACCTGACCAAAGTGCCTGCATTTCCGTCGTTGCATTCAGAGTCAAGGCCAAGGCATCAGACGAATCGACACCCGTCGCGCTGATTCCCAATGGACCCTCATCCCTCTAGTGTCGATGGCGAAAACTCAAAAGAAAAGATGGCATTTTGAGGTGCGTTCGGCAACGCATGGTGACCAAATTGCTTGGTCATTTGCAATGAACCGCCATGCTTGCCCCGTCTCTGCCACACAGCATTTTTGCATCGTCAGATCCCGGCTTCGAGGCCCTGGCCATTGATGCTCTGCTATCGCAAGACGATGACCTGATCGCACGCATCAAGCTCTGCCATGGGTCGGACCGAGCAGACTTCGAACAAACCATCATGTCGCTGCTCCGGCGATACGCCAGCCTGGTCCACCTGCTGCCAGCGACATCAGACAACTACTTCTGCACCCCTGGCGGCCTGTTGCGCCTGGGCATGGAAGTCAGCTTCTTCAGCCTGCAGGGCACAGACGCGCACATCTTCTCCGGTCGCTCCACCATTTCAGCACGCCGCCACTTGGAGCCGCGCTGGCGCCTGGCAACCTTCGTCGCGGGGCTTTGCTGCGAGGCCCACCGGGTGCTCAGCCACATCATCGTGACCAACGCCTCGGGCGATGTCTGGTCAGCCTACCTTCTGTCCCTGAGTGATTGGCTGATGGAACGACAAGCGGATCGCTACTTCTTGCGCTGGCGCCCGCAAGCCATCGAGACACGCAGCCTGGGCGTGTTCACGCTGGCCCATGTCGTGCCCCCTACCGTCATGCATTACCTGGCTGAAGACAACACAGTCATCGTGCCTCACCTCATGGCCAGCGTCAGCGGCATCTCGCAGTATCGCGATCACAACGTGCTCGACGAGTTGGTCCGGCGCGCCTTGGCGCTGGTGATTGACCGCAACCTGCTGGCCAATGCCGACCGCTACGGTACGCCTCAATACGGTTCGCACCTGGAACGCTACCTGGTTGACGCGTTTAGGCATCTCGCGGTCTCCAACTCGGGGTGGCAGGCCAATCGCGAGAAGTCTCGCGTCTGGTTCGGCCCCGATGGCCTGTTCCTCGCCTGGCCCAGCGCTGCCGAAGACCTCCAAAAGCAACTGGACGCCGCCCATCTGCCTGGCATCCCCAAAGCACCAGAGACCATCATGGAAGTACTCCTGCTGGCCGGGGTCTTCGAACCCACGTCCGCAGGAAACTCGACCTGGCTCATCCAACCACCGGGCGGCAAGGCCAAGATCGAAGCGGTCAAACTATCCTCAACAGCCATCCTGTTTGCAGGGCATGACCCGTTACCGCCCCCTCTGGCGGAGAGCCTCACAAGCTCCCCACGCAACAACCCTCCATCAGCGCAAGCAGCCGAACCGGTCGCACCACCGTCTCTACCGGACGCTCCGCCAGGCACCCAGCTCTCGCTCATCCCAGGCAACACCGAGCAAACCCAACAAACAGCTTCGAATCGCCAAGACGTTCAAGCCGAAGCGGCACCGTTATCGACCGCCCCTCCATCTGCCTTGGCATCTACAAGCAAGGCCCAAACAACTCAGCAAGCGATCATTGGTCTTCAAGCACCGCTGCGCCTCAACCCCGTGGTGCGCGATGCACTGACCGAGGTGGTCAACACCTTGAACACAGGTGCTGGACCCGCCCAGTGTTGCACTGTCGCATTGGGGGTGTTTGTGCCTCTGCACGAATTCGAGCGACGCGGCATTCAACCGTCTATGGCCCTGCGCGCCCTGTCGGATGTGCACATGCTGGTTCCCGCCCAGGGCAAAGGTCCACCCACCACATCAAGAGATTTCAATGGCACACCGACCGTGGGTTTGACCATTGATCCGCGCTTCATCAGCGGCGTGGACATGGAAGCATTTGCCTCACCCGAGGCTCAGGGAGGGTGACATGCCCATCCGCCACTACGAGATGCCATGGCGCCACGCCTACGAGGCCTACGCAGGCCTTGCCTGGGGCATCGCGCTGATGTTCTTCACAGCCGCCGGCGCCATCGGCCAATTGCCCCGCGTTCTTGCTTTTCCCCTGTCCATCGCTTGCCTTGGCATGAGCGCCCTCAGGGTCTCGCAGGCTCTGCGCATTCTCGTGCTGAGAGCATCTCTGGCTGGTCATGCCATCCAGGTGATCAGCACGCAAACCCAGGCGCGGTGGTGTCAGGATTCAACAGCCGTGTTCCTTGGCTTCGGCTTCGAGTGGCGGCCCGTGCACTCTCAGCGTCTGTATGAACTGGCCAAGATCGACTACCGTGACTTCACGGTATCTCCGCGCCTCCTGAGGCTGCTGGGCTATGACAGCGCACCCCAACCAGATGCCGAGATTGGCTTGCCTTACATACACGGCGTCGAGCCCCATGAGGTGCCGTTGCATCGCCCCTTGCAGAACTTTGAAGGCGGCACGCTGCTGGTCGGCACCACGCAGTCAGGCAAGGGGGTGGCCCTGGCAAACCTCATTACCCAGGCGGTCAGACGCGGCGACGTGGTGATCGTCATCGACCCGAAAAACAGCCGTCGCCTCAAACGCGTGGTCGAACGTGCCTGCCAGGATTGGCGCGAACCCGATACCTTCATGGAGTTCCACCCTGCATTCCCGGAGGCGGGCGTGCGCCTGGACTTCACCTTCAATTGGCAAAAACCCACCGAGATCGCATCCCGCATTCAGTCGATCATGCCGCCGGACACGGCTGGCGCGTTCTCCGCCTTTGGCTGGGATGCGGTCAACGTGGTCGTGCAAGGCCTGGTCGAACTGGAAGAGCGCCCCAATTTGGCCAAGCTGACCCGCTACATCGAGGGTGGTATCGAGCCCGTTCTGGAGGGCTCGTTGCGCCGCTTCTATGAGGAAACCTTGGGGCCCGCCTGGCGTGAGTTGCCCGAAATGAAGAAGCTGATGCAGGAGGCTCATCGAGGCCACATGAAGCGCCCATCGGAAGCCGCCAGCACCGAGTTGATGGCTTTCGTCGCGTACTACGAACACCACATTGCCCAGTCACAACGCAGCAAGGTGATCGATGCCCAGGTGCGCACCTTCAGGCACAACCGTGAGCACTACCAAAAGATCACGGCCAACCTCCTGCCCATCTTGTCCATGTTGACCTCTGGCGACCTGGGCCGAACGTTGTCGCCCGACCCGTTCGACGCCGACGACATGCGCCCGATCATGAACTTCGAGAAGATCGAGCGTGGCGGGCATGTGCTGTACATGTGCCTGGATTCTCTGCCTGATCCCTCCGTGGCATCGGCCATCGGTGCATTGGCATTGGCGGACCTGGCCGCACGGGCGGGCATGCGCTACAACCTGGGCGGCTACCGGCGCATTGCGCTGTTCGTCGATGAGGTGGCCAACGTCATCAACCAGCCCTTGATCGAGATTCTCAACAAGGGTGCAGAGGGCGGCATCTACACCACCTGCGCAATGCAGACGCTGGCCGACCTGGCCAAACGCCTGGGCAGCGAGGCGGCCGCGCGCATGGCCTTGGGTAACCTGAATAACCTGATTGCCCTGCGCTCGAAGGACCGCCCAACGCAGGACTTCATCGTGGAGACCTTTGGCAAGACGGCCATCCATTCGATGCGCGTTGGCATGGGGCATGGCGCCGACACCCATCTGGGCGACTTCTCAACCAGCTATTCAAGTCAACTCTCTGAGAGCTTCGAGGAGATGGTGCCCGCCGATGTCCTGGGCAAACTACCCAACCTCCAGTACTTTGCCTCGGTGTCTGGCGGTCGCATCATCAAGGGCCGCTTCCCCATCCTGGATCCGGATGCGCAAGGGGTCCATCAACCCATCAGGAGAGACGCATGATCAGGGCGATGGCCGTGGTGTCTCTGCTGGCACTGCTGGTTCTTGTTCTCTATGTGCCGTCCGCCCACCCGCCAGAACGGTTCGTAGAGCAACTGCGAACGGAACACACCAATGCGGCGGTGTTCTGGGGCAAGAACGCTGGCACCCGCATGCTGTCTCGTGCGATGAGCATGCAGGAGTCTGCACGTCAGGCATCACCCGTCCCTTCGTCCAAGGACGCGGCCCCCGCAGGTGGCGTCAACGCAGCAGTCGGGCGAGAAATGGCCTCGGTCAACCAACGGTTGTTCAACAACCCCTACTTTCGATCAATTGATGCGCTGCTGCTGCTCGCCAGCTTCCGGCTGGCCATGCTGCTGGAGTGGCTCCCCTGGCTGTTGGCCTTCCCGATTGCGGCCATGGTGGATGGCTACCTAGTGCGAATGGTCAAAGCCAAAGAGTTTCTTCACCACAGCCCGGAGATGTTCGCCCTGTATGCCAGTTTGGCCATCCTGACCAGTTGCGCAACCGTCCTGGCGTTTGTGCTGCCCATCACCCTGCACCCCCTGGTCGTGCCATGCGTGCCTGTGGTCATCGGAACGTTGATGGGGACAGCGATCAGGGACTTTCATCGAAGAGCTTGAGGTTGGTCCATTCATCAATTTGAATTAGGAGCGAAACAATTTCGTTACACCTGATTGATAGAGTCCGGGCAACAAAAAACAGGGCGATACAAATGGGACGACCTTTCATCGTTCGGGGTGACCAGACCGACCACGGCGGTGTTGTGATTGAAGCGTCAATGATGACCGACACGCACGGCAAAGGCATTGCCCGTGTTGGCGATCAGGTAACGTGCCCGAAGCGTGGACACGGCCCGACGGTGATCGTCACAGGTGATCCGACGATGATCATCGACGGAAAACCTGCTGCCCGCCACGGCGACAAGTGCGCATGCGGAGCTACGTTGATTGCAGGCCAAGCCGTGTCAACGGTATCCGATGGTGGGTCATCCAATCCTCAAACCGCAGCCGCCTCTCAAGCGGCCAGTGCCGCCGCCGCAGGGTACGTGGCTGCCGAAGCCCGCAATCCGGTGAAGTTCGATGAGCAAACACAACTTGTCGTCTTGAACGGGACAGCCACGCTCGTTGGATTGCCTTGGTTTATCAAGACGGCTGATGGGCGGACTTTCTCTGGCCGACTGGATGAAAATGGCCAGTTGCCACGTGTCATCACAGAAAACGAGCAAGACTATGAAACGCTTTGGGGCGAAGAAGCGCTTGAGCACATGACGGCGGCTTCATGACCAAAGCCTTGAGGCAAAGTGCAAAGGTCAGAACGAATGCCACGCCAAATTCAATCTGCAAGATTCAGATTGAGGCAGTCAAGTTTTCGGCACTTTGGTCAAGTTACCCCAAGACTGGAACGCCCTACCTGGATGCCAAAGGCAAAGTACCAACCGGTTACGAGAACTAGTGTGCAATTCGCGTTAGCGTCGCACTCGGCGGTGTCGGGCTGACAATGAGGTCATTCAAGGGCGCAACCGTGGCTGTCAGCAGCAAAAGGGCGGCCGTGCGTGCCCAGGAATTGGCGGACTGGCTAAAACTACAGCCGTTCTGTGGACTTCCATCAAAGCCAGAAGAGATCACTGGATCAAACTGGCAGGTCAAGATCAAAGGGCGTACCGGCATCGTGTTTTTCAAAGACTATTGGACACGCACAGGCGAGCGATCCCCATCGGGCGATCACATTGATTTGTGGAAAGGGTCCAAACTGACTGCAACAGGCGTGCTGAGCCAAGCCGAAACGTTCATGCGCTTCACGATAGGCTTCAGCAGCGTTCTTTACATGTACTCGGACCTTGGGAAATCGACGCAGATCCTGTTCTGGGAGATCAAGTGAAACGCATTGCTATTGCACTGCTCTATCTACTGATAGGTGTTGCGTTCGCCTTCACCCCCGCCGTTGTGGCCCCAAATGGTTGCAAAGAAGCATGCCCCGAGTGGTTCAGTCTTTCCGCCTTCGCGTTCATGCTGTCAACCCCTGTCACTTGGCTTTGTGTTGGCCTGTGGGTTGGACGATCAACCGTCAAGCGGTCAACACTTGGGCGTATGTCCGCAGCCATCTTGTTGGTCACGCTGATCTTTGTGTGTGCAGTGGCTTTTCTGGGCAACTACTATCAACAAACATCGTCGTATGGGGCGATTAGCGGATAGGTCGTTAAACACCGTCGCACTTGATCGTGGACGCGGCTTTGGCTTTGTACAAGGTACGGTATCCACCTCCGGGCAAGGGTTCATCAAACACGTCGAAGAGATCTGAGGCCAAAGCCAGCTTCTTTAAGGTAGCGTGGCCCTGACGCTCCTTCATGTGCGTCACTGCCTCGGGCTCCTGCAGCCACGCAATGCGCCCCCCGTCGGCAAGGTAGGCCCAGCCATCGGCCCGATGCTTTTGTTCAGCCACCTGTTTCAGAACCGAAACCAACGGGCTGTGCTGCAACAGGATCAACTCGAAATGGCGCTGGCCTTCTTCGGACGCCATGAACGCGGCCATGGACTGCCCCACATCAATCAGCGCCTTGGAGACAGATCGTAGATGTTCAAACATGGGCATCACCCTGGCGCGCTGCTCATCGAGATAGTTGGCTGCCTCTGCCATCCTCTCTGGTGAGTCCGGCTGCCACCGGGGTAAGAAATGGTGAATCAGGTCGTTGCGCTCGTCCACCATGCGCTTCATGTCCGCACGTTGCGCCTCGTAAAACTCGCCGTCTCCTGACGTCGTGAACGTGAATGACATCCACACCTCGGTGAGGTCCTCCGGCTCGACAGTTGGCTCACCTGCGTCAGAGAGGATGCCAGCGGTGAATTGCTCGACCAACTTCCCCATCATCTGCTTGTACGTTTTCTCCGTGCGTTGCTGCTGCCGCTCTTGGAAATTCGACGTGCTGCCATCTCCCCTGTGGTTGGCCACAAGAAATTTCAGCAGCGCCTCGATCTGCTGAAACAACAGCACATTGCGGCCGACCTTGCGAAGCACATCATCGCGGGAGCTTTGGTTGGTCAGGATCTGTTCTGCTTTGTTCATGTGGCTCTCAAAAAATCGGCTTGCTGGCGATGTCGGCGTACGCCAAGACGATGTCACGCTCGGTGTGGGCACGACCAGGTCGTGGGCAAATGGCCCTGAAATTCAGACAGATCGGCATGGCCGTCCGATCTGGAAAACAGCCCGTAAGGCAGTTGATGCGACGACCAACAATGGACGCCTCTCAGTTACCCAGGAATTCAAATGAAAAGTTTAAAGCCCGTCACCCACACGCTGGAAATCCGGATTCGATCCATGCGCAATGACCCCGTGGCGCAAATCGAAGCAGGAAGCACGTTTCAGTCGTTCACTGTTGGGGATAAGTTCCACCACAACATGTTCGATACAAGCGCATGGCACGACCTGCCACAAGAAGGAGAAGTGTTCTTCATCGTCGACAAAGCGCACGCCATCGCCGACATCGGCACCTACATCAATCACCTGGTGATTCTTTGCCTGGCGGCTGCCCCGCCTGACCACCTGTCCTGAGGCAGGCGGACCATGTGACCACAAAACTGGCGTCAGACCGGCTGCATGAGTCATTGCTGTTGAATCACGAGCAAAACTGAGCCAGGCGTCACGTCCAAAACTGAGCCACTAGGTTGACGAAGAAATGGACTGCTCGGATGTGGATA
>Ga0310345_10001095_pt1 | contig 32125 bp, 29 predicted proteins | sample HC15DNA20500_MG_FD_204667 | JGI IMG/M metagenome (GOLD analysis project Ga0310345, IMG submission 204667) | Marine microbial communities from station ALOHA, North Pacific Subtropical Gyre - HC15-DNA-20-500_MG | ecosystem: Environmental > Aquatic > Marine > Oceanic | place: Pacific Ocean: North... | reverse complement strand
AAAAGCTAGAAGCTGCAAAAAACGCGGAAGTGGCGCCGCGCGCGAGACAATGGATTATCGCTGCTTGGGAAAATTGGTTGCGGGGGCAGGATTTGAACCTGCGACCTTCAGGTTATGAGTTTGCTCAGGGCCGCTTTCGCCATGTTTTCCGGTCATGCGACAGAGCCGCCATTTGCACTATAAATATATGGTTCTGTTGACGTATTCCGTGCACGAAGCTACGCTGCTCCACGAATGAGGACGCGACGGTTTCGCCCCGATTGATTCCGATTTGATTCCGGAATCTGCAGCGTTCACGAGGTGTTTCATGCCGAAGATCACGAAGCGTTCCGTGGACGCAGCAACCTCCACCGACAAGGAATTCTTCCTCTGGGACGACGAGTTGAAGGGCTTTGGACTTCGGGTCTATCCGTCCGGCCGAAAAATGTATCTCGCCCAGTTCCGGGCTGGCGGCCGACTACGCCGCGTCAATATCGGCCTGCATGGGGCCTTGACCCCGGACTTGGCCCGCACCGAGGCGATGAAACATCTCTCCGACGTTCGCTTGGGCGGTGACCCGGCGAAGGAGCGCGATAAACGCAAGACGTCGCCGACAATGAGGGAGTTCGGCCAGCGTTTCCTCGACGAGCATGTCGCCGTGCACTGCAAGGCATCAACCTACGGAGAATACAAGCGCTCGGTCGAACTGTTCATCGACCCCAAGCTGGGCTCCCATCGGATCATCGACATAACTCGTGCCGACGTTGTCGACCTGCATCAGTCCATGAAGGCCACGCCCTATCAGGCCAATCGCACGCTCGGCGTGCTTTCCGTCATGTTCTCCGTCGCCCACAGCTGGGGTGTCCGCACCGACGGCGTCAATCCCTGCTGGAAGGTGAAGCGCTTCAAGGAGGTCAAGCGGGAGCGCTATCTGACGCCTGATGAACTCGCCCGTCTCGGTCAGTTGCTGCGCGATTCTGAGAGCGAACCCGAGGCCGTCAACTGTATCCGCCTTCTACTTCTCACCGGTTGCCGGCTGGGCGAGATTCAAACCTTGAAGTGGGAGTATGTGGATTTCGGCGCGAGCGTGTTGCGTTTACCCGACTCCAAGACCGGTGCGAAGATCGTGCCGATCGGACGGGCGGCCATCGACGTGCTCAAAGCAATTCCGAAGCTGGAAGACAATCCCTATGTCATCACCGGTAGGGTCGAAGGGCAGTATCTGATGGACATGCAGAAGCCTTGGCGCCGCCTGCGGAAGCGCGCAGGCCTCGACGGCCTGCGTCTTCATGATCTGCGCCATTCCTTCGCGTCGGATGCGCTGCAGCTCGGTCAGGATCTGACGATGATCGGCAGACTTCTCGGCCACACGCAAATCCAGACCACGGCACGATACGCCCATCTCAAGACCGATCCGATCCGGGCGGCAGCCGACCAGGTGTCGGACGCAATAGCCATCGCCTTGTCCCGCCCGGCCCAGCCGAAACAGGCCGCCGGCGATGCAGATGCCGCCGCCTAGTCATTATTGGCTACTGGATGGAGGCTAGCTAGCAGCCGCAGTGCGACCACGGTTCTTGGCTTTCGCCCTGCCAAACAGCGCCTCGGTGCTTTTGCTCTTCGACTTACCCGCCACGGCCGGTTGCTCTCAGAACCATACGAATGAACGAGAACATGCGCCCGAAGAGATAGTCGACCTGATCGAGCGAGGTCAGCGGCTCCTGGGTGGTCTCGGAATGCCGGATGCGAAATCCGTTGCCGATTTTGGTCAGGGCAGCGGCCTCATCTGCCAGGACTCGCCGAAAATTCGACCCCGGGGCAGCGGCTCGGTCCAGCAACGCGTCGGCTTGCGCACGCTTATCGGCGCCGGGCTCGAGCGTCTTAAGACGCTCGAATGCGTCCCAGAGTTTTTCCAAGGCGTCCACACGATTCTCGGATTTGGGCAGCGCAATCCTCCGGCGTGCGATTTCGAGCAAACGGTCGGTTTCCGCATCCCCCGTCGTGAACTGCGTCCAACTGAGTGCGTCCGCCAACGGTTGCGGCAAGAGCCTCCGCGCTCGACCTTCGGCTGTTAGCTCATAGGCGACACCGTTACGAGCGAACAGAAGGTTCGCGTCTCCCACGAGGCGCGTCAATCCGGCTTCGCGATCCCAGCTGAGGTGGTGATGCCCGAAAAAGGAATGGTACGAACCTTCAATCGGTTGGCCAACTGCTGTCGCGCAAAACTCGAGGAGATCAAGGATGGCGGGGGTCTCGGGCAGTTCCGAATGTGAGACTGGCCACTCGACAAACGGCACTTCAGCCCGCAGCATCCGCGCGAACGCCTGACTGTCACAGCCAGAGGGACCGTACCCATCGGGGCATTGCTCGGGAAAGCGGTATCCGAAAGATCCATCCCCAAGCCGCGTATCGATCAGACTGTGGAGACCTCCCCACAACCGCTCATCGATCACATCAATTGTGCGGGGGCGTTCACCGTACTCGCGGTCCGTAAAGTATCGAGTCACGCTGCCCCTCCGAGCTACCATTTTCGCCCATCCCGGCCGCGGGACCGATCGCACCTTTGGCCTTCCCGGGCGGGTTCTTCCATTGCTGCACCTGCGCTTGTCTACGGACTTTTCCCCAAGCTATGGCGAGCCAATCCCGCTTGTGATAAAACCTCTGCACTTATATGCTTTAGGTAAGGAAATGTCACGCGCGTTGGTCGACTTCGCACTAGCGATTGCTGTTTGCGCCATCGTCAGCGAGCGCAGCCAATCACTCAAGCTGGCGCACGCTGGTCCTCCCGCAACAGCGAGGCGCCGGTATCGAGGCCCAGTCAGTTGACCGCCACCGACCATCCTCAAACCGTACCTCTTCCAAGACGCCGATTCGACGCTCTCGCCGGATACACACGTCAACCGTTCATCCTCCTCGTCGCGGAAGAGATCGAGTGGCACGCATCCTCGGACGAGCGCGTCCTCGGAGTCGTGACGCGGGATCGTATCGATCACGACTTCGGATGGGTCGCGCTCGGACGTGACGAGCAACAGCGGTTCCGGGCCGTCGCGGTCAATGCCTCGCTGCTAACCGCCCATGCCGCAAGCCAGCAGTTGCTTGAACGCATGGATGCTCTCGCTGCAGCGCCGGACACCGAATTCCATCAAGGCGATTCCGAGCGGGCACCCGTCGACTTCTTCACCCCCCTCGTCCCAGCCGAGCGTCTGCATCCAACCTTCAAGATACTGACATCGGAGGAACGCTATTCGCCGGCTCGCGACCTCATCGCGGCGATGATGCGGTTCCACGAAGATGCCGACGGGAATTTCATCGAGCAGTTCCAGACGACGGGCTTCGACCCGCGGCTGTGGGAGCTCTACCTCTTCGCCACCTTCAATGAGCTAGGCTACGCTCGAGACTCCGCAGTTGCAGTGCCAGACTTTGTCTTGACCGGCCTGCCTGGCCAGCTTGCGATCGAAGCGACCACCGCCAATCCTCCCGGTGGTGGTGCGCCGCCTCCTCCAAATCCAACCACGCCAGATGAATTCAAAGCCTATTTGCAGGATTACGTCCCAATAAAGATCGCGCGAGCGCTGACACGTAAGCTCAACAAGACATCGCCCTATTGGGACACAGAGGAATTGCGAGAGATTCCATTCCTTCTGGCAGTCCAAGATTTTCATGGGCTGGGATCCATGCGCATGATCGTTCCGGCAACCACCGAATATGTCTTTGGTGTTCGCCATAGCTTGGTGAACGGCAGGCGAAAAATCGAGCGCATCACCGAACATCGCTTCGGTCGTTCCGTGGAAGCCTCAGGCTTCTTCTTCCTACCCGGCGCCGAGAATATCAGCGCCGTCATTGTCAACCCGCAAGGGACCATCACGAAGTTCAATCGCATGGGCCACCTTGCCGGCTTCGGCAGCCGGCGCGTCCGCATGGTTCGCACTGGCATGCGACGCGGTGAACTCGACGATGACGGGCCGACGCCAAAGCCGTTCGCACATGCCGTCCACGCTCCCGACTATGACGAATCCTGGGTCGAAGGCATGGTCGTCCTCCACAATCCGAATGCACGCGTCCCGCTCGACCCCGCACTGATTCCGGGAGCCAATCACGAGCTCCTGCAAGTGGATGGCGGAATCATGTCGCTCCTGCCTGAATTCCACCCGTACTTCTCCCAGACCGCGATCGCCATCGAAGGCGAAGACGACATGCAAGCGCCCGCGGAGTAGTCCGCCACCCACGCCGCCCCGTTAGCGGCTCGAAACGGGTTTGGATTCCTACATATTTTGCGATAAGACCTCTGCACTTCCTTCTAAGAGCATAGGAAATGTCACCCCAACCGAGGACCCAACGTGATACGGCCCGCGACCTCTTCGGCGAAAAGGGGCTGGTCCGTATGCGCGATCTGCGCGAAGCAGGCATCGGATCCGAGACCGTTGCCCGCCTGGTTCGTGAAGGCGAGATCACGCGCGTGGCACGCGGACTTTACCAACTGGCCGACTCCATACCGGACGCCCGGCGCAGCTTCGCGGAGGCTTCCGCTCTCGTGCCCCGAGGAGTCATCTGCCTCACATCAGCGCTGCAGTTTCATGAGCTGACACTGCAGATGCCATCTGCGGTGTGGATTGCAATCGACCGCACCGGCTGGAAGCCCACCGTCGAATACCCGCCGATCCGTTTTGTCCGCTTCAGCAGCCGCGCACTCAAGGAGGGCGTGAAGCGACACCTGATCGATGGCATCGAGGTGCCGATCTTCGAACCCGCCAAGACGATCGTCGATTGCTTCCGGTATCGCAACAAGATCGGTCTCGACATCGCGCTGGAGGGGCTGCGCGAAGCGCTGCGAACAAAGCGGGCAACTCCAGACCAGCTCTGGGAATTCGCGCGCGCAGCCCGCGTCTGGTCGGTGATGCGCCCCTACGTCGAAGCGATGGTCGCCGATGGCGCGTGAGGTTCGCAATGTCGGTGCGTCGGTCCGTGCGCGGCTTCTCGATCGAGCCCGCACGGAGAAGACTGATTTTCAGATTCTCCTCACGCGCTACGCGCTCGAGCGGCTGCTGTACCGCCTCAGTGTCTCCGATCAGCGCGAGCGGTTTGTCCTGAAAGGGGCGATGCTCTTCGCCGCATGGCGGGACGATCCCTTCCGTCCCACCCGCGACCTCGATCTGCTGGGTCATGGCGATGCCGATCCCGCTGCGGTCGCCAAGAGCGTCCGGGCCATCTGCACTGTGGCGGTGCCTGATGATGGCGTCGTCTTCGACGTCGCCGGCATCGAAGCCGCCCCAATCCGCGACGAGGCCGAATATGCCGGCGTGCGTGTCAGGACCAGCGCCACCATCGCCGGCGCGCGCATGCCCATCCAGATCGATGTCGGGTTCGGCGATGCCATCACCCCCGACCCGGTTGAGATCGAGTACCCGGCGCTGCTCGAAGCGCCGCGCCCGGTTCTGCGCGCCTATCCGCCCGAGACGGTGGTCGCCGAAAAGCTGGAGGCGATCGTTTCGCTCGGCGTCGCCAACAGCCGGATGAAGGATTTCTACGACCTCTGGATGATCGCGCAGACGTTCACTTTCGAAGGCGCCGTCCTCGCGAATGCTGTCCAACAGACGTTCGACCGCCGCCGGACATCCTGGCCCGAACAAATGCCCTCCGGCCTCGGCGAGGCCTTTGCCGGCGAGCGGGATGCTCAGTGGCGTGCTTTTCTGACGCGCGATCGACTCGCGGCGGCGCCCGCTTCGCTCATTCAAGTGACCGAAGATCTGCGGGCATTCTTGCTGCCTGTGCTGGAACGGCAGCAGCTTGCATCGTGGTCGCCCGGCGGTCCCTGGACGCACACGGAGGCTGCCTCTTGAGTTCACAGTCTCCAAACACGGACGCGCACGCAAACGCTGAAACTCGCGAAGCCATCTTCATCAGTCACGCCGCGCCCGAGGACAACGCCTTCACGGTCTGGCTTGGCGCGAAGCTCGCCGCGATGGGCTACGAGGTCTGGGCCGATGTGCTCCGGCTCAAGGGCGGCGAGGACTGGCAACGCAAACTCGAAAACGCACTGCGCCGTCGCGCCTGCAAGGTGCTGCTCGTCTCCAATCCCCGTGCGGTCGAGAAGCAGGGCGTGCGCAATGAAATCCAGATCGCCACCGAGGTGGCCCGCAAGATCGGCGACGACGCCTTCATCATCCCGCTGCGCATGGAGCCCTTCGAGGCGCCCTTCCTCATCGCGCACGCGCAATACATCGACTTCACGCACGGCTGGGGGCGCGGACTGACGGAACTGTTGGAGACGCTCCGGGAGACCTATCGCGTCCCGCAAAACGCCGGCGACGGCAACGCAATCTGGCGCGAAATCCAGCTCATCCACGGCAAGACGCTCGTCCCGACACCGGAACGGCTGATCTCGAACTGGCTCCCGATCGATCAGCTGCCGAAAAAGATCCGCTATTACGAGTTCAAGGGCCAGGTACCGGATCGCCAGGCGCAATCCCGCATGTCCGAGGCGCCGTGGCCCCTTAAGCCTTTCCGCCGGGGGTTCCTCGCCTTCGCCCGCATCCACGATCTGCAAGACCATTTCGGACCGAACCTCCCCATCAAGCGAAAAGCGGAGCGGCTCGTTGCGGGCTTCCTGGATGACGGATGGTCCAAGCTCGGCATCGAACGGCGCGACGCCCGCAACCACTTCAGCGATATGGCGCGCCAGGCGTTCGAAAAGCTGTTCGCAGCGCGTGGTCTTCGGCCTTACGGGCTCTCGGGCGCCCAGACCGCCTGGTGGCCCCCCGTCGATGTCGCGCCCGCCACCAAGATTTCCTTCCGCTGGGGTGACATTGCGGGTCTGCGACAGCTCCAGGGCGTGTCACTCAAGCGGCAAATGAACTGGCACTTCGGTGTCAGCGTCGCGGCGCGGTCGGCGCCGGTCCGCCACGTACGCGTCGTCAGCCGCCTCATCTTCACGGAAGACGGCCACAAACCGTTCGACGATCCTGCGAGGATGCACCGTCTGCGGCGTTCCTTCGCCAAGACCTGGCGGAACGCCCGCTGGCGCGACATGCTGCTCGCCTTCCTGCATTGGCTCGCCGAGGGCCGCGGCTCCCTTGCCGTGCCCGTCAGCTCCGAGGAGACGATCGTGCTCGGCCTGCCGCCGATTTCCTGGCGGGTTCCGATCAGCCTGCCGGTCGAAGACGAAATCCCCGAGCCCGACGACGACGATCCGAGCGACAACGACGAGCCGGACGAACCCGACGGCCCGCGCGACGACGACGGTCCGGAGGAGGCTGGCAATGACGTCTAGGCCACGCCTGTTCAAGCCTCGGACTCTCTATCTGGAAGAACCCCTGCTCGAGTTCCGCCACGGCCAGCGTCTCGTCTACCCCCGCGACGGCCTCTTTCTCTACGGTCCCATCGGCGAGACGAAACAATTGCCGGCAATCCGCTATGGCGTGATCGGCACGCCGGACGGCGTGCAACGCTTCAGAGCCTGGGCAACGACGATGGCCGGCTTCATCGACATCCCGCCGCCCGGCCCGCGATCGCGGGCGGTCGAACCCCAGCATGTGCCCTTCCCCGGCTTCGCCGAAACCTTTCACGCCGACTGGCCAATCGACCCGCCCTGCCTCATCGACGATCTAGACGCCGCGGAGATCGAGCGCGCACTTCTGATCGCCAACCGTCACGAGGCGATACGCAACACCGTCGACCTTTTCGTGTCCCGCCTCGTCGCGGAAAACAATCGCCTCGAGAGCGCGCCGCAATTCTGGTTCGTCGTCATCCCCGAGCGGGTCTATGAACTCGGTCGTCCACAATCGACCGTGAGACGCGACGATCGCGTGGCCGGGACGGTGACCATCTCGCAGCGCCGTGCCCGGCAACTGCAGACCCAGCCCACCCTGTTCGGCGACGACGAGCGGGAGGCCGAGGTCTATCAGTACGCGACCCATTTCCGCCGCCAGTTGAAGGCACGCCTCCTGAAGGAACGGATCGTCACGCAGATCGTCCGCGAGACCACCCTGGCGCCCGGCGATTTCCGCCGCGAGAGCGGAATGCCGGTTCGACGTGTCGAGGATCCGGCAACGATCGCCTGGAAGCTCGGAACCGGCGCCTACTACAAGGCGGGCGGCAAGCCCTGGCAGCTGGCCGATGTCCGACCGGGCGTCTGCTATGTCGGCCTGGTCTACAAACGCAGCGAACTGACGAGCGACAAGCGGCACGCCTGCTGCGCGGCGCAGATGTTCCTGTCTGACGGCGAAGGCGTGGTCTTCCGCGGTGCGCTCGGACCGTGGTTCCAGACGGACACGAAGCAATTCCACCTCGATCACGACGCCGCCAGGAACCTCATTCAGATGGTGGTCAGCGAGTACAGACGGCTGCATGACGGTCCCCCGTCCGAACTCTTCATCCACGCCAAATCCGCTTTCACCGACGATGAGTGGCGTGGCTTCGCCGCCGGTTGCGACGATGAAACGAATCTCGTCGGCGTGCAGATCGCCGACGCGCGCGACGACCTCAAGCTCTATCGCCCGGGCGAATATCCGGTCATCCGAGGCACGGCGCTCCAGATCGGCGAACGCCACGCCCTGCTCTGGACATCGGGCTATGTGCCGCGCCTCGACACCTATATGGGACCGGAAACGCCGAACCCGATCTCCGTGCGCGTCCTGCGTGGCGAATGCGGCTTGACGACCGTCCTGTCGGACGTGCTCGGCCTCACGAAGATCAACTTCAATTCCTGCCTGCACAACGATCGGCTACCGGTCACGATCCGGTTCGCCAATGCCGTGGGCGATGTCCTCATCTCCGCGCCGATCGACAGCGAACCGAAGCTACCCTTCAAGTTCTACATCTAGAACTGCTTGGGCTCGCAGGTGATGCCAGTAAAGAACTGAGAACGAAGATGGCCTTCTTCACACAGGACCAACTGGAGGCGATCGCCGGAGCGCTCGGCGACACGGATGCCGGTCTGACCGGCACTGAAATCCAATAACTGCTCGCATGCAGCAAAATAACGGACCCTGGACCCATCACGAAGCGTGTCCGCATTTACAACGCTTTCGTCGACAGCCAGAACACCAAGAAGAACCGCACGAACATCTTCGAATTCATCCGCCTCGCGATAAAGCCGGCGCGCTTCAGCCGTCAGCCCGAACGCTACGAACCATGCGCACGCTCCTGAATCAGGCGCTGGCCTTTTCTTGCCTTGTCGTTGACGAAGCCGGCAACCTGCCATCGACCGATGCCGCGCAGACATTGCCCGAAGCGCAGCGCCGGGCGCGTGATCTACGGGCCGATCTGGAAGGACGGGGCGTTCATCCAGACGTACTGAAATTCTGTCGGGCCGAGATCCTTGTCGACAATTACTTCCACGCCGTCCAGGAGGCCGTCAAAAGCGTCGCCGACAAGATGCGCAGCCGGACCGGATTGACTGATGACGGCGCCGCGCTCGTCGATCGGGCCCTCGGTTACGATCCGCCACTTCTGGCGATCAATTCGCGGACCACCGCGAGCGAACACAGCGAACAAAAGGGCATTGCCAATCTGGTGCGCGGAACCTTTGGGATGTTTCGCAACCCCACGGCACACGAGGCGCGAATTCATTGGGCGATGAGGAAAGAGGATGCGGAAGACTTGCTGACGATCGTATCCCTGATCCACCGGCGTCTCGACAAAGCGAACATGCCGCCACGCGCCTAGCAGCAGGCTATCTCCACTACGACGGACGTCGAACATCGGGTTGTGGAATCACGCGATACACGCCGCTTCGGCGAAGGGGAAGTGCCGCGAGCCTCGTTGGCTCGAGTTTGCCATCACGCACCGGCATCCGGGATCCGTTCTTCGGTCCAATATGCGATTCTCCCTATTGCAGAGGGAAAGGCTTCCCCTGCGGCCGAGCCTGTCGCCTCGGCCGACCCCTTCGAGCGGGGGATTCCCCCGCAACACCCCCTTTTGAGAGTGAGAGTGCGGATCGGTTTGCCGTGACGGGTTGGAAGTCGAGGGAGAGGCTCTCGACGCCCGTCGCGGAGAACCGCGATGTCCAGACACGCCCGCAGGCCCGGCGCCAGTCGCGACCGGACCAACCTCTATTCTGAAATCACCGACAAGATCATCGCCGAGCTGGAGGCGGGCCGCGTGCCCTGGGTCCAGCCCTGGGGCACGGCCGCGGCAAAGGCGCCGCTTGGCCTTCCGCAGAACGCCGCGACCGGCCGGCGTTATTCCGGGATCAACGTGCTGCTCCTGTGGGGTGCCGTGGTCGAGCGCGGCTTCGGCGGCCAGAGTTGGCTCACCTTCCGCCAGGCGCTGTCGCTCGGCGGCAATGTCCGCAAGGGTGAGCGCGGCACCACCGTCGTCTATGCCGACCGCTTCGTGCCGGAGGACGAGAAGCGGCGGGCCGCGGAGACCGGCGAGGACGCGCAGGCGATCCCATTCCTGAAGCGCTTCACCGTCTTCAACACTGACCAGTGCGAGAACCTGCCGGACGATGTCGCCACGGCCGCGCCACCAGTCCCGCAGGGACTGATCGAGCCAACGGTAGAGGCGCTGGTCAAGGCGACTGGCATCGATTTCCGCATCGGCGGTGACCGGGCCTTCTACGTGCCGGCGCAGGACTATGTGCAGGTGCCGCCGCCGCAGGCCTATTTCGAGACGATCAACTGGCACCGCACCGCGCTCCACGAACTCGGGCACGCAACCGGGCATGTGTCGCGCCTGGGGCGGGACCTCTCGGGCTCGTTCGGGTCGAAGAAGTACGCGTTCGAAGAGCTGGTCGCAGAGATCAACGCCGCCTTCTGCTGCGCCTCGCTCGGCACCGCGCCGACTGTCCGGCACGCCGATTACATCGGCTCCTGGCTCGAGGTCCTGCGCGAGGACAACCGTGCCATCGTTCGCGCTGCCAGCCAGGCGAGCAAGGCCGCCGACTGGCTCTTGGCGTTCGCGTCGCAGGACGTGCAGCAGACGATCGAAGCGGAGCCCTCTTGCGACAGGACAGTGGCATGATCCTCCTGACCGAGGACCTGTGCGACCTGCTGCTCGCCGGTGGGCGTCAGCGCGGCGCCGACCATGTGCCGGTGGTGAAGTTCTTCAATCCCGTCGGCGCCGGCACCTGGCTCATTACCGAGATGGAGGCCGATGGCGATACGCTATTCGGCCTCGCCGACCTCGGTTTCGGTTCTCCCGCGCTCGGCTCCTGCAGCCTCGCCGAACTCACCTCGGTGCGCTTGCCCTTCGGCCTCGGTATCGAGCGGGACATCCTCTTCGAGGGGATATTCCCGCTTTCCGTCTACCCGAAGCAGCACGACAGGCCGGCAGCATCGTGTCGAGCGACCGACTGCTCAAGGTCGCGGCGGTCGCTGTGCAGAAAAGCCAGTGATGTCTCCCGTCCACGCTCGATGCGAGATGTCCAACCCCGCCATCTGGACGAGCACAACGGCGTTGAAGCGCAAGAGTGCTTGGGCGTTTCTGCCCAAACCTGTCGCGCTATGCCACCCTCTTCAGATGAGGACAGGGCTGCACTTCGACTGTCACATGCGCCAGCTTCGCGATATGGGCCAGCTTCCCCTTATAGTGCGCGGGCTCCTGCGGACGATCCGACACGATGGAGACGATAGCCGCCATGTGACCCGGTCCGACACGCCAGAGATGCAGGTCTGCAATGCGGTCCCCCTTCTGTTCAAGTGCCGCCCGGACGCGATCGGCCGTCGCCTTGTCCGGCCGCATGTCGAGGAGCACCGCGCCCGCGCCTTTGAGAAGGCTCCACGACCAGCGCGCGATGACGATGCTGCCGACGATACCCATAAGCGGATCCATCCAGAGCCAGCCATAAAAACGGCCCGCCAACAGGGCGATGATCGCCAGAACCGAGGTCAGCGCGTCGGTCAGCACATGGAAATAGGCCGAGCGCAGATTGTGGTCATCATGACCATGGTGGAGGTGATGACCAAGATCGTCCGCGGCCGCATGCCCATGATCATCATGAGGACGATCGTGGTGGTCGTGGCGCTCGCCTGCCCCTGCATGGAGTATCCACGCGCTGACGAGATTGACGACGAGGCCGACAACAGCGACGAAGATCGCCTCGGTGAAGCGGATCGGGATCGGTGCCGTGAGCCGTAGCACGGATTCCACGCCGATCATCAATGCCACGATGGCCAAGATGACGGCGCTTGAATAGCCGGCCAATTCGCCGAGCTTTCCGGTGCCGAAACTGAAGCGCTCGTCCTGAGCATAACGTCGCGCATACCAGTAGGCAATTCCCGCGATCGAAAGCGCGCCGGCGTGCGTCGCCATGTGAAAGCCATCGGCAAGCAGCGCCATCGAGCCGAAGGCAAGACCGGCAATGATCTCGGCGACCATCATCACGGCGGTCAGCACGACGACGATCCATGTGCGCCATTCGTTGCGGGCGTGGTTCGCCCCCAGAAAGACGTGACTGTGCCGCCAGTTCTCGATGGACTTTGAATGCATGGGTCTTCTCAAAGATACTTTGTGATCTCGCGGAAGCTCGCGAGCTTTTCCTTCACTTCCCGAGACAGAGGTCCAGCGATCTGCCCGAGATGATGATCGATATGGTGGTGAATGATCGCCTGCTTGGACTTCTCTAGCGCGCGAATGACGGCCTGAAGCTGCTGCGCGATCACCAGCCCGTCGCGGCCTTCCTCGACCATCCGCAAGACGGCAGCGAGATGCCCGTCTGCCCGCCGGAGACGGCTCATGATTTCCGGGTTATTTGCGTGACTCATGGAGCCATCCTATCCCCCTGGAGGGGACAGGATCAAAGCGCCCATTGTTCGCCTCGCATCGCGCGCCGTGTCCACCGCCAAGGCGGCGAGAGAGTAAGAGGGCTGCGCCCTTTCCGTGACGGGTTGGAAGTCGAGAGAGAGGCTCTCGGCACCCGTCGCGGAGCAACCCACCATGGCAACCGCCACACAGAAGATCACTCTGAGCACCTCGCGAGACATCCCCTTCAACAAGCTCGTCCTCTCCCAGTCGAACATCCGGCGCGTAAAGGCCGGCGTCTCGATCGAGGAGCTGGCCGAGGACATCGCCCGCCGCGGCCTGCTGCAGAGCCTTAACGTCCGGCCGGTCCTGGATGGCGAGGGTAACGAGACCGGCATGTTCGAGATCCCGGCCGGCGGCCGCCGCTACCGCGCTCTTGAGCTGCTCACCACGAAGAAGCGCCTCGCCAAGACCGCGCCCGTGCCCTGCGTCGTGCGCGAAGCGGGCACCGACATCCCAGCCGAGGAGGACTCGCTGGCCGAGAATGTCCAGCGCGTGGCGCTTCACCCGCTCGACCAATTCCGCGCCTTCCAGGCGCTGCGCGAGCGGGGCCTCACCGAGGAGGAGATCGCGGCGCGCTTCTTCGTCTCGGTCAACGTCGTCAAGCAGCGGCTCAGGCTCGTCACCGTGTCGCAGACGCTGCTCGACACCTATGCCGAGGACGGCATGACGCTCGAGCAGCTGATGGCCTTCACCGTCTCGACCGACCATGTGCGGCAACAGCAGGTCTGGGAAGCGATCCAGCATTCCTGGTCGAAGGAGCCCTATCAGATCCGTCGTATGCTGACGGAGAACACCGTCCGCGCCTCCGATCGCCGGGTGCAGTTCGTCACGCTGGCGGCCTACGAACAGGCCGGAGGGATCGTGATGCGCGACCTATTCCAGGACGACGACGGCGGCTGGGTCGAGGACGTGCCGCTGTTGGAGCGCCTCGTCGCCGAGAGGCTCAAGGCCGAGGCGGAGACGGTCGCCGAGGAGGGTTGGAAGTGGATCGCGGTGGCGGCCGACTTCCCCTACGGCCACACGAACGGCCTGCGCACGCTCGTCGGCACGCAGATCGGCCTCACCGACGAGGAGCGCGCCACCCGCGAGGCGTTGCGCGACGAGCTCGAGCGGCTCGAGGCCGAATACGCCGAGGCCGACGAGCTGCCCGACGCGGTAGACGAACGACTGGGTAAGATCGAGGCGGCGCTGGAGGCCTTCGAGGATCGGCCCGTCCACTACGACGCCGCCGACATCGCCCGCGCCGGCGCCTTCGTTACCATCGGCCATGACGGTCGGCTCGCGGTCGAGCGCGGCTATGTCCGCCCCGAGGACGAAGTCCCGGAGGGCAAGCCCGAGGGCGAGGCGGAGGTTGACGGCGCAGCCGGCACCGGAGTGGACGGCGCCATGCAGCGCACGATCATCACCGTCGGCGGCGAGCCCGAGGTCCCCGAAGACGAGGACGACACGGTCAGGCCGCTGCCCGAGCGTCTGGTGACCGAACTCACGGCGCATCGCACACTCGCGCTGCGCGACGCGCTGGCGGACAACCCGCACGTCGCCGTGACGGCACTGCTCCACAGGCTGGTGCGCGACACCTTCCAGCACGTCTCCGCACCGGGATGCCTGGAAGCGTCAGTGCGCCACGTTTTCTTCCCGATCCAGGCCGCCGACCTCAAAGATAGCGCGTCCGCCAAAGCGATCGCCGAACGGCAGGAGGCCTGGAAGGCCGATCTGCCGGGCGACGATGACGCGCTGTGGGATCGGATCGACGGGCTCGACGACGTGAGCCGCATGGCGCTCCTCGCGCACTGCGTCTCTTACGGCGTCAACGCGCTCTCCGAGAGGGGCGATCGCTACGGCGCCGGTCCGACCGCGCACGGCGTCCAGCAGCGCATACGCGAGGCGGACCGGCTGGCACGCGCCGTCGGCCTCGACATGGTGGAGGCCGGCTGGCGTCCGACGGTCGACAACTATCTCGGCCGCGTCACCAAGCCCCGCATCCTCGAGGCGGTGCGCGAGGCGAAGGGCGCAGAGACCGCCCAGCTCATCGACCACCTGAAGAAGCCGGAGATGGCGAAGGAGGCCGAACGGCTCCTAGCCGACAGCGGCTGGCTGCCCGACCCGCTGCGTCTGCCGCCGGTCGACGATCAGCCGGCGGACGGTGACGCGGGCGACACCGACGCGCTTCCGGCCTTCCTCGCCGACGACGAGGACACCGAGGACGAAGCCGTCGGGGATCCGCAGGCGGTCGCCGCCGAATGACCTGACGGCGGGGCGGCTCCGGCCGGTAGCGCATTGCCGTGGGACAGAGAACCAGAGTGAAGGGGGCGTCGCGGCGCCCCCCTCATATCAGTTGCGCCGCGATCGCCAATGCGTTGGTCTGCTTTGAGCCTCTTTCGACAGATGCTGCGCGGCAGTCGAACGGCCGAAAGAGGCATTATGCCGACAATCGAACAGCTCTACGCGAGCTTGCCCACGACAAGCTGTGAGACCTGCCTAATACCACCGGGAGAATGAAATCGCGGAATTGCTCGATCACCCGCGACTGCCGGCGGCCCGGGGAGCGCACAGTGCTTCACGCACGAAACAGCGTCTCGATGATCGGGCAGTCTGGTATGTCGCCTTTAGCGCATTCCGCCGCCATGTCCGACAATGCCCGTTCCAGCTTCCGCAGCTGCGCGATCTTTTCCTTGACCGAGGCTAGGTGCTCCACGGTCATCGCGTGCACCTCGCCGCAGCTGACGCCGTCCTGGTCGACCATCCTCAGCATCGCGCGGATCTCGTCGATGCGGAAGCCGAGCTCGCGGCTGCGCCTGATGAACGACAATCGCTGCAGATGCTCGTGGGAATACTGCCGATTGCCGCCAGGCGTCCGGTCCGGCTTCGGCATCAGCTCGATGCGCTCGTAGTAGCGGATGGTCTCGATGTTCACGCCGGTTTCGCGGGACATCGCGCCGATCGGATAGCCTCGCGCGTTCGTGATCTCCTCCATCGCACAATCCAGTTGCATCTGTAGTCGCTACAGACGCTAGGCCTTGGATCAGGATGGATCAAGCGAAGCGGCTCTGATGACGACCGAAACCGATACGACACGGACACTGCGCGGCGACCTCGGTGCGAAGGCGGCAACGACCGGCGGCATTCTCGGTGCGCTTGCCATGACTTCGTGCTGCATCCTGCCGCTGCTGCTGGTGAGTTTCGGCGTCGGGGGTGTCTGGATCGCGCAACTGACGGCGCTCTACGCCTACAAATGGTACACTTTTGCCGTGGCCGCGGCCTTCATCGGCTACGGCTTCTACCGCCTGCATCGAGCCGAGGCAGGAGAGTGTCGCGACGGCGCGGTCTGCGCCCGTCCGGTCGATTGCCGGGTCATGCGTTGGTCGCTGTGGATGGCGAGTGTGGTGACCGGGATCGCGATCATTTTCCCCTACGTCACGCCCTACATCCTTTCCTTCTGAACGGAGTGCCCGGACATGAAATCCATCGTTCTCGCGCTTGCCACCGCCCTGACTGCGACCGCCGCGTGGGCTGGAGAGCAGACCGTCATCGTCGAAGTCACTGGCCTGACCTGCCCATCCTGCCCATACATCGCAGCGGACGCCATCAAGTCCCTGGAGACGGTGCAAATTCTGGAAGTCGACTACGACGCCGCCGCGCAGCTCGCGCGTTACACCGTGACCTACGACGACGACGTCACCTCCGCCGCGGCGGTCGCCACCGCCTCCGATGGCTTCGGATACCCGGGACGGATCGTCGGCGATGACGGCTCCTGAGCGGACGAAGGCGGCGCGGCTGCGCCGGAACGGACTGATCGGCGCGGCGATCGCGGCGATCTGCTGCTTTACGCCGTTCCTGGTGATCGTCACGGCCGGGGTCGGCCTGTCGGCGCTAGTGGGTGGGCTTGACTATGTCCTGTTCCCGCTGCTTTTCAGCTCTCTCGGGATCGTCGCCTACGCCCTCTGGATCGAGCATGGCCGAGCCGGCCCATCGCCGAGGGTGGTGATTGCGGCGGCGGTCATCGTGGCGACAGTGGCGCTCTACTGGCTCGAATTTCGCTACGCGCTGCGCCTCTCCGTCGCGGCCGCGGTCGCGGTCGTCGCCTATTGGGTCTGGCTGCGACGCAGCGCGGTCCGAACCTCAACCGAGATCTAGGAAACATCCATGTCGGACTGCTGCGCTAACGGAAACGGGACGTTCGACCTCGCCGTGGTCGGGGCCGGCTCCGCCGGGTTCTCGGCCGCGATCACCGCCGCGGAGGACGGCGCCCGCGTCGCCCTGATCGGCCACGGGGTGATCGGCGGCACCTGTGTCAATGTTGGCTGCGTCCCCTCGAAGACGATGATCCGGGCGATGGAGGTAATGCACGCGCCCCGGGCGGCGCGTCGCTTCGAGGGGATCGAGGCAGAGGCCCGGATCGCCGACTGGGGCGCCCTCATCCGGCAGAAGCAGGCGCTGGTCGACGACTTGCGGGCATCGAAATACATCGGCGTCCTGCCGAACTACAACGGCATCGCCTATCTGGAAGGCGCCGCGGCGTTCACCGAGACGGGCGCGCTGACGGTCGGCGGCGAGGTTGTCCCTGCCGGCAAAGTCATCATCGCCACCGGCGCGCGCAGCCATGTGCCCGACATCCCCGGCCTCGATGCGGTGCGCCACCACGACAGCACGTCCATACTGGAGCTTCAGGATCAGCCGTGTGCGCTGATCGTCATGGGCGGCGGCTATATCGGGGTCGAGCTGGCGCAGGTCTTCGCCCGCGCCGGCACCAAGGTCACCGTTGTGTCGCGGCGCGGGCTCCTGCCCGCAGCCGAGCCCGAGATCGCAGCCGCCCTGACGCGCGCCTTCGAGGGCGAGGGCATCAACGTCCGGACGGTCCGGTCCTACGCCCGCGCCGCGGACCGCGAAGGCCGGATCGCGTTGACGGTGAACACCGAAGCGGGCGAGGAGACGCTCGACGCCGACGAGCTTCTGCTCGCGACGGGCCGCACGCCGAATACCGAGACTCTCGCACTTGCACACGCGGGCATCGAGACCGATCCGCGGGGCGGGATCGTCGTCGACGACCGGATGCGCACCAGCCGGGCGGGCGTCTACGCCGCGGGCGACGTCACGGGGCGGGACCAGTTCGTGTACATGGCTGCCTACGGCGCCAGGCTCGCGGCGAAGAACGCGATGAACGGCGACAGCCTGATCTACGACAACGCCGCCATGCCGGCGGTGGTCTTCTCCGACCCGCAGGTCGCGAGCGTTGGCCTCACCGAGGCCGCCGCGAAATTGGCCGGGCATGATGTCAGAACGTCGGTCCTGCCGCTCGAGCATGTGCCTCGGGCGCTGGCGGCGCGGGACACGCGTGGGCTCATCAAGCTGGTGGCCGACGGACCGAGCAAGCGGCTATTGGGCGCGCATGTCCTCGCGCCCGAGGGGGCCGACAGCATCCAGACCGCCGCAATGGCGCTGAAGGCGGGCATGACCTACGAGGATCTGGCCGCGACGATCTTCCCCTATCTCACGACGGTCGAAGGGCTGAAGCTCGCCGCGCAGACGTTCGATCAGGACGTGGCCAAGCTGAGTTGTTGTGCCGGGTAGCGGGAGAACGGGGCAGTTGAGCAATAACTACGATTTGGTTGTGATCGGCACCGGCACGGCGGCGACGACAGTGGCCAGGAAGGCGCGGGCCGCCGGCCGCAGCGTGGCGGTGACCGATTTCCGCCCTTACGGCGGCACCTGCGCGCTCAGGGGCTGCGATCCAAAAAAGATGCTGATCGGCGGTGCGAGCGCAGTCGACCATGCCACCCGGATGCGGGGCAAGGGCGTGGCGGGCGATGTCGCGATCGACTGGACCGATCTCATGGCGTTCAAGCGCGGCTTCACCGATCCGGTGCCGGAGAAGAAGGAGAGCGGCTTCGCCGAGGCCGGGATCGACAGCTACCATGGACGCGCGCGCTTTGTCGGGAGGAACGCTGTCGAGGTCGACGGCAGGAGGCTGGAGGCCCAACACATCGTCGTCGCTGCGGGAGCAGAACCCGTTCGCCTAGGGATAGAAGGCGAAGAGCACCTGATCGACAATGAGGCCTTCTTGGAGATGGAGAGCCTTCCGCGGCGGATCCTGCTCGTCGGCGGCGGCTACATCGCGGCCGAGTTCTCTCATATCGCCGCGCGGGCTGGCGCGGAGGTGACGATCCTCCAGCACGGCGAGCGGATGCTGAAGGGCTTCGACCCCGATCTCGTCGGCTGGCTGATGGAGAAGTTCGCCGAGCTTGGTGTGGACGTGCGTACCGGCACCGAGGTGACGCGGGTAGAAAGGCGCGGCGGCGCCTTTGTCGTCACCGCCATGGCAAACGATGAAGAGATGACCTTCGAGGCCGATCTCGTCATCCACGCGGCAGGCCGTAGCCCGGATCTCGACAGCCTCGACCTAGCTGCCGGCGGGGTCGAGCTGCGGGACGGCCGGATCGCGCTCAACGATCAATTGCAGAGCGTGTCCAACCCCGCGGTCCATGCCGCCGGCGACGCGGCGCAGATGGGACCGCCCCTGACCCCGGTCTCGAACCATGACGGCAAGGTCGTGGCGGCCAATCTGCTGGAGGGCCAGACTCGCCGGCCGAACTACGACGGCGTTCCTTCGGTGGTCTTCACGATCCCGCCGCTGGCCCGCGTCGGCCTCGGCGAGGAGGAGGCGCGTGCGGAGGGGCTGACGTTTCGCGTGACCTGCGACAGGACGCCGGGCTGGTTCACCGCTCGGCAGGCGGCGGAGACGGTGATGGGCCACAAGGTGCTGATCGAGGATGGCAGCGGCCGCATCCTCGGCGCGCACCTGCTCGGCCCCCACGCCGACGAGGTGATCAACGTCTTCGCGCTCGCGGTTCGGCACGGGCTGACTGTGGATCAGCTCGCGGACACGATGTTCGCCTATCCGAGCGGCGCCTCGGACATATCGTCGATGCTCTAGGCTCTCGCATCGCGCCAGAGAACGCGTGCAGATGCCGGGCAGCCATCGGCACGCGGGGTTCGTACGCTCGCCACTGGGCGGCGCAGGCAGAGGAGGAGCCATGCATGACATGACGATCGGCCAGGCCGCACGCGCCGCGGGGGTGAACGTGGAGACGGTCCGCTACTACGAGCGGCGAGGTCTGATCGCCCGGCCGCCGAAGCCCGCCGATGGCGGGTTTCGCCGCTACGCGCCGAGCACGGTGCGCTGCATCCGCTTCATCAAGGATGCACAGGGGATTGGATTTTCGCTGGCCGAGATTTCGGAACTGCTGTCCCTGCGGGTTCAGCCGGGCGCGACCTGCCGTGACGTGCGAAGGCTCGCCCAACAGAAGCGCGCCGAGGTGCAGAAGCGCCTGACCCAGTTGCATGGGATCGCCGGCGTTCTCGACGAACTGATCGACGCCTGCCCCGGCGACGCAAACCTCGGCGCATGCTCGATCCTCGGGGCGCTGGAGCGGAACGCCTGAACGTGAAAGTCTGCCGGCTCCATTGACTCCGTACCTTGGTACGGCGGCTAAGGTGCCCTGGAATCGGCTAATCCGGGGGTGCACCATGAACAGGACAAGTTGCAGAAACAGAGGGATCGCCGCCGTTTTTGCGATCCTCGGCCTCGCCGCAACGCCTGCGACGGCGCAGACCGGCATGATGGCGACGGGTTCGGATATGGAGCCGATGATGGACATGTCGGGCGGCATGGACATGTCGAGCCTCCCGCGCGTGCCGCCTGTCTTCGGCTATGCCGCCGGGGAAGACATCCACTTCATCCACACCGAGGCTTCCGATCCGGAGATAGCCAGCGTGCTGACTGACATGATGGGCTCGCCCGTTCCGGTCGTCCCCTCGCTCGCCGAGATCCCGGCCGATCTTCTGGCCCACGTCTATGTCTTCGAGAACGGCGTACAGCCGGACGGTCCCCGCGGGCCGGTCGGCTTTCAGCCCGACGTGTTCGACCGGCCGGCGGGCTCCGACGACTACACACCGCTCAGGCGCGTCGTGCTCGTCCGCTGGCAGGAGGGCGCGGAGGCCCGCATTCTGAAGTCGGCCGAGGAGGTCAGCGAGGCGGAGGCCGGAGGAGACGTGGCCCTGAGCGACAGCGGCGTCACGGTCAACATGCCGTTCCTTACCTGGCCGGGCGGCGGACGCTGAGCGCCCGACAGGCCGGCGGCCTCGCATCCTGCTGGCACGTCTTCGTGAAGGATGAGGAGAACCGACCCGCCACGTGACACAGGACAAAACCTCGATCGCGCCCTCGAAGCCCAGCCCCCACGGCCCAGGCAACGCGCCGCCCGCGACATCTTCGGCGCGCCGCCTACTCACCCGGTGGCTGCCCCCGGTCCTGGGCAGCGCCGTCGCGCTGGCGCTGATCTTCTGGCTCTATCGCGACCTTGATTTCGGGCGCTTCGTGACCGGCCTCGGCGAGGCGCGGGTCGGATGGATCGCGGTTCTCGCAGCGACCATCCTGCTGGAGCAGCTCGTGAACGGCTGGAAGTGGCGCCAGATCCTGCACGACGTGAAGCCGGTCGGAACGCTGCGGCTGACCGGCGCGCTGCTCGCCGGCTATGGCGCCAACGTGCTGGTGCCGCTCGGCATCAGCCCGCTGGTGCGCTCCTGGCTGATCGCCCGGACGGAAGCGCTGAAGATGGGGACGGTGCTGACCACCACGGTCATCGCCCGCTTCATCGACGGCGTCGTCTTCGCCCTCTTTGCCGGGCTGGTGGCGATGGCGGGCAAGGTGCCACAGATCGCGGGCAACCTCGAGCTCGGCCTCGCCGTCGCGGGGGCATTGAACTTTGTGCTCTTCGGCGCGCTCCTTTGGGCGATGTTCCGGTTCCGGGCTCTGTTCGCGCGGGAGGGCCCGGTGATCTGCCGGCTCTTCGACTGGGTGGCGAAATGGTTCCGGGCGAACGGCGCCGCTCTACGCGGCTCGCTCTGCGACGGCGTCGTCTGGCCGCGCAGTCCACGGTGCCGGCTCAACGTGCTGGTCGGCGCGGTCGCGGCCAAGCTCGTCTCGGCCACGCATTATCTCTGGGCCGGCCTGGCGGTGGGCGTGGTGCTGGCGCCTTTCGACTATCTCTTCCTGATGGTCTTCGCCGGCTTTTCGCTGGTGCTGTCGCGCTTCGTGCGGGTGCCGGGCGGCTTCGTCATCGGCTCGGCGCTGGCCTTCAACCTTTTGGGCGTGCCCGAGGAGCAGGCGCTCCTGATGATCCTCTTCAACTGGATGCTGTCGATTATCCTGGTGGTGGGCTTCGGACTCATCGTGCTCTGGCAGTCCGGCATCGACATCCGCCGCGCGCGGGTGGAGGCGGAGGAGACGGATGTCCGCGTCTGACACGGTCGTCCTACCTGGTGAGCGCGGCCGGTTCTGGCGCATCGCCGGCGCCGGCGCGGCGTTCCAGGCCGGGGCGGCGGCGATCGACTCGGCGACCATCGTGGCGAGCCTCGTCTTCCAGCTCACCGGCAGCGCTTTCGCAGTCGGTTTCGCCAGCGCCGTCCTGCGGCTGGGCTGGCTCCTGCCGCAGCTCGTCGTGGGCTTCCTCGCCGAGCGGGCCGAGCGGCGCTTGCCCTTCTATGTCGTCGGCGCCTATGGCCGAGCGCTTATGGCCGGCCTAATCGCTCTCCTGCTGTGGTTCGGCGGCGGATTGTCCCCGGCCGTGCTGGGGGCGGCGTTTCTGCTTCTCTGGACGGTCTATGCCTTCATCAGCGGTGTCGTCGCGGTGCCCTACAACGACATCGTCGGCCGCTCGATCCGGTCGGAGGCGCGCAGCCGGATGCTGGCCTGGCGCTTCTTCGGCGGCGGCCTGTTCGCGCTCGGCGTCGCGGCCTTCGTCAGCCTGACCCTCGACGTCCTTCCCGACCTTCAGGCCTATGCACTGATTTTTGGGCTCGCCGCCCTTCTCCTGGTTCTGTCCTCCTCGCTCTTCGTCTCCGTCGGAGAGCCGCCGATGCCGCTGCGCAGGGGAGAGCGGCAGGCGCCCCCGGATGTGCGGGCCTTCCTCCACGGCGGCTGGCAGGTGCTGCAGAACGACGGCCGGTTCCGCCTGTTTCTCTACTCCCAGTGGTTGGGCGGCGCGACCCTCATGGCGCTGCCCTTCTATGTCGTCGCCGCGGACAGGAGCGGCGTCACACCGGCGGATGTGGGGCTGCTGCTCGGCGCCCAGACGGCCGGCGCGCTCGCCTCCAATCCGGTCTGGGGCAAGCTCGGGGACAGCGCCGGCAAACTCAGGATGCTGCAGACCGTGGCGGTCGTCAGAATGCTGGCGCCGCTCCTGGTCCTGCTCCTGCTGGGCCTGGAGGCGAGCCTCGTCGGCTACATGGCGCTCTTCGTGGTGATCGGCGCGATGATGAACGGCATGACCATCGGCTATCTCGGCTACCTGATGGAGATCTCGCCCGACGACCGTCGCCCCGCCTATTCCGCCTATTTCAACGCGCTGGCCTCGCCCGCCGCGCTGCTGCCGCTGCTGGGCGCCGGTCTGGTCTCACTCGTCTCCATTCAAGCGGTCTTCTTCGCCGCCATCCTCGCCGCGCTGCTGCAACTCGCGCTGCTGATGCGCATTTCGCGGCTGGCACCGGAAGTCTCCGAATGATCGCTCTTCGTCGCTTCCTGAAACGTCTCTGGTTCCCGGTCATCCTGCGCGTCTGGACGCTGGCCCGGCTCTGGTGCCGGAGCTCGGACCTGATGCTCGACGGTTACCCCGACGAGGACGTCTGGTACTTCGCCTTCGGCGCCAACATGAACGACAGCGTCTTTCTGGGCCGCCGTAAAATGAAGCCTCTCGAATGGCGGGTCGGCCGCGCGCCGGGCTACAGACTCCGTTTCAACCTCTACGGCCGGCCGAAGGGCATGTCGGCCCCGGCCAACATCGCGCCCATGCCAAGCGACGAGGTCTGGGGCGTGCTCTACCGCATGACCCGCCGGGACATGGTCTGGCTGCACTCGACCGAGGATGTCCCGGGCTGGCGCTATTATCCCGTCTGGCTCGACGTCGAGGGATCGTGACGGCAACAGGTTCCGCGCCTTCAGCCTGATCGCTGATGGGCTACCCGAGGACGGCAATCCATCGCTTCGCTACATCACGCTGATCCCGCATCACCGCGTGATCCCTAAGCATTGCAGCCAGCGCTAATCTGTCCGGTAACCGAGCGAGCTTTCCCGCCGCTTGGGTTGAAATCGACGGTGTTGCTCTCCAATCGGCCGGCACAGTGTGGCGCCGACGGCTGCAGGCGTGGCAACGGTCTGTATTTTGCCCGACGTGCCGATCGTCTCATCGTCTTTATCGCGAGATGCAGATACCCGCCATTGGGGCGACCGCAGCGAAAGCTCGGATTGTCCGCATAGAGGACAAGTGTCGGCCACACAATGGACGGCCCCGTCGAAAGCAGGACCGAATGCATTTCGAGTCGGGCCCCAAAGCCGACCTTGAGGGCAGTCACCTCGATGACACCCACCGAACTTCTCCCATCGTCACCTCCTCGTGATGGTCATATCTCCTCTGCCAAGGGTGCGCCCTCGCGGAGGGATGGCCGGATCCGGATTGTCTTGGTTGGCGAGTCTAGCCTCCAAACGGATGGATCAGAACCAGTTCCTGGGCTGGAGTTGGGACCGTCGGCCGCCAGCGCCCGCACGCGAAGGACGATGCCGTGATGAGAGCGAGAGGCCTGCCGGGACGGGTTCGAGCCGGTGCGGTCAGAGAGAGCGCCGATCGGCTCCGCCCGTTCCCGCTCTCCCGAGGTCTCCTGCATGACACGTCCGATCCCCTTGGCGGCGCTCGACGCCGCTGCCCGCCCTGCCGTTCCGATCCACCCCGCTCCGCGCATCTTCGATGCCGCCGGTCTGCTCCTCTCCCATCTCGAACGGGGCCGCATCATCGACGCACCCACCTTGCGCGCCGCGATGGACGCCGCCTTCGGCGGGTCCGACGCCGAGGGCGTCTGGGACTGGAAGACCGCCTATGATGCCTGCGAAGGCACGGCTGTCCTGTTCCTGCGCAGATACGGCAAGGCGATTTTCCGCAAAGCCGGTTCTCCGGCCGCCACGCTGCCGCTGCTGGCGAAGGTCGCGGATCTTCTGCCGTCGCACACACGCCGCTCCGAAGAGGGCGAAGCTTTCCAGCAGTTCTCCACGCCGATCGCCCTCGGCTTCGCCGCAGCGACGGCGGCTGCGATCACGGGTGAGGATCTCGTGCTGGAGCCGTCCGCCGGCACGGGTCTCCTCGGGATCCTCGCCGAGATCGCCGACGGCACGCTCGCGCTCAACGAGCTCGCCGGGGCCCGCGCCGATCTTCTCGCCGCACTCTTCCCGGCCACCCTCGTCACCCGTTTCGACGCCGCCCAGATCGACGATCACCTCGACGCGAGCGTCGTGCCCAGCGTCGTGCTGATGAACCCGCCCTTCTCGGCGATGGCGAACGTCTCTGGGCGCATGGCGGACGCCGCCTGGCGCCATGTCGCCTCGGCGCTGGCGCGCCTGGCGCCCGGCGGGCGGCTCGTCGCCATCACCGGCGCCGGCTTCGCGCCCGATGCTCCGAGATGGCGCGACGCCTTCGTCCGCCTGCAGGGGTGCGGCCGCATCGTCTTCACTGCCGCCGTCGACGGCCGTGTCTATGCGAGGCACGGGACGACAATCGACACGCGGCTCACCGTGATCGACAAGGTTCCGGCCGACGATCCCGCGTCCTTCCCGGCCTCGCCGGGCACGGCGCCCGATGTCGCCACGCTGCTCGCGTGGATCGAAGCTCATGTGCCGCCGCGCTCGCCGGTGTCGCTTCCCGAGAAGGTGCCCGTCTGCAAGGCTACGCGGCGTGTGGAGACCGGCCTGCCTGCCGATACCCGTACTCCCACGAAGACAGCAACGACGTTCCAATCCGGAGGTGAAGAACTCGCCTACGAGACCGTCGACTGGGTGCCGGCCGGAGGCGTGCACCTCACCGACGTCCTCTATGAGGACTACGCGCTGCAATCGATCCGCATTCCCGGCGCACAGGCGCATCCGACCACGCTCGTGCAATCCGCGGCCATGGCCTCGGTGGCACCGCCCAAGCCGAGCTATCGCCCGCACCTGCCGCCGCATCTCGTCGCCGACGGCACGCTGTCCGACGCCCAGCTGGAGAGCCTCATCTATGCCGGCGAGGCCCATGCCCAGCACCTCGCCGGCGCTTGGGCTGTCGATGAGACCTACGATGTCGTCACCGCGGCCACCGACGACCACGACGGCGCCGTGCGCTTCCGGCGCGGCTGGTTCCTCGGCGACGGCACCGGCGCGGGCAAGGGCCGGCAGGTCGCCGGCATCCTGCTCGACAACTGGCTCAAGGGCCGCCGGCGTGCGGTCTGGGTCTCAAAGTCCGACAAGCTGATCGAGGACGCGCAGCGCGACTGGTCGGCGCTCGGCCAGGAGCGCCTGCTGGTCACGCCGCTGTCGCGCTTTCGCCAGGGAACGCCGATCCGTCTGGCGCAAGGCATCCTTTTCACGACCTACGCCACGCTGCGCTCCGACGAGCGCGGAGCGAAGGTTTCGCGCGTCCAGCAGATCGTCGACTGGTTGGGCTCCGACTTCGACGGAGTGATCGTCTTCGACGAGAGCCACGCCATGCAGAATGCCGCGGGTTCGAAGGGCGAACGCGGCGAGCAGGCCGCCTCGCAGCAGGGCCGCGCCGGGCTTCGTCTCCAGCACGCGCTGCCGGACGCGCGCGTCGTCTACGTTTCGGCGACCGGCGCCACCACCGTGCACAATCTCGCCTACGCCCAGCGTCTCGGCCTCTGGGGCGGCGAGGACTTCCCCTTCGCCACGCGCGCGGAGTTCGTCGAGGCGATCGAGGATGGCGGTGTCGCCGCCATGGAGGTGCTGGCGCGCGACCTCAATGCGCTCGGCCTCTATCAAGCCCGCTCGCTCTCCTACGCGGGTGTCGAATACGAGCTCATCGAGCACCGGCTCACGCCGGAGCAGCGGCGCATCTACGACGCCTACGCCGGCGCCTTTGCGATCATCCACAACAACCTCGACGCCGCCATGCGGGCGACCAACGTCACCGGCGAGACCGGAACGCTGAACGGCCAGGCGAAGTCCACTGCCCGCTCGGCCTTCGAGAGCGCCAAGCAGCGCTTCTTCAATCACCTCATCACGGCGATGAAGACGCCGTCGCTGATCGGTGCGATCGAACGGGATCTCGAGAACGGCCACGCCGCCGTCGTGCAGATCGTCTCGACCGGCGAGGCGCTGATGGAGCGCCGGCTCGCGGAGATCCCGACCGAGGATTGGAACGACGTCCAGGTCGACATCACCCCGCGCGAATATGTCCTCGACTACCTCTCGCACTCCTTCCCGGTGCAGCTCTACGAGCCCTTCACCGACGGCGAGGGCAACCTCTGCTCGCGGCCGGTGTTCCGTGACGGCCAGCCGGTCGAAAGCCGTGAAGCCGTCGCCCGGCGCGACCGGCTGATCGAGAAACTCGCCTCGCTGCCGCCGGTGCCCGGAGCGCTCGACCAGATCGTCCAGCGCTTTGGCACCGAGATGGTGGCCGAGGTGACGGGCCGCTCGCGGCGCATCGTCCGGAAGTCGGGCGCCGACGGCAGGGGCGACCGCCTCGCCGTCGAAAGCCGCGCCGTCGCGGCCAACCTCGCCGAGACACAGGCCTTCATGGATGACGCCAAGCGAATCCTGGTCTTCTCGGACGCCGGCGGCACCGGGCGCTCCTACCATGCCGATCTCGCCGCGAAGAACCGGCGGCTCAGGGTCCACTACCTGCTGGAGCCGGGCTGGAAGGCCGATGCCGCCATCCAGGGTCTCGGGCGGACCAACCGCACCAACCAGGCGCAGCCGCCGCTCTTCCGCCCGATCGCCATCGACGTGAAGGCGGAGAAGCGCTTCCTCTCGACCATCGCTCGGCGTCTCGACACGCTGGGCGCGATCACGCGAGGGGCACGCCAGACTGGCGGCCAGGGCCTGTTCCGCGCCGAGGACAATCTCGAGAGCGCCTATGCGCGCGATGCGCTGCGGCGGCTCTATTTGCTGATAGTCGCCGGCAAGGTCGAGGGTTGCCCGCTCCAGGTCTTCGAGGAGACGACCGGGCTCAAGCTCACCGATGCGAACGGCGCCAGGGACGAGTTGCCGCCGATCACCACCTTCCTCAACCGCGTGCTGGCGCTGACCATCGACCTGCAGAACGTCCTCTTCGCGAGCTTCGAGCAGCTGCTCACCGCCCGGATCGAAGGCGCGATCGCCAGCGGAACCTACGATATCGGGCTGGAGACGCTGCGCGCCGAGCGCTTCACCGTCACGGACCGACAGCCGATCCACACTCATCCGGCGACCGGCGCGGTGACGACGCTGCTCACCATCGCGCAACGCGAGCGCAACCGGCCGGTGACGCTCGACGAGGCGCTCGATCATCTCGCCGACCCACGCGCAGCGCTGCTGGTGAACGACCGCTCCGGCCGGGCCGCGGTGCGCATCCCGACCACGAGCCTGATCGACGACGATGGCTCGGTCGAACGCCGGGTTCGGCTGGTCCGGCCGATGGAGGCGACTAACGTGGGGCTCTCTGTCATGGGCGATACCCATTGGGTCGAGGCCGATCGCACAGCCTTCGTCCAGGCATGGGAGAAGGAGGTCGCGTCGGTGCCCGAGTTCACCGACAGCACGATCCACATCGTCGCCGGCCTCCTGCTGCCGATCTGGAAGCGCCTGCCCAACGAGTCGACGCGGGTCTACCGGCTTCAGACCGACACGGGCGAGCGCATCATCGGCCGCAAGGTCTCGCCGGCCTGGGCAGCGACCGCCGCGGCGGCGGGTACGATCGCACTCTCGCCAGCCGATGCTTTCGCTGCGGTGATGGACGGGCGCACCGTCCTCGACCTCGCCGAGGGCCTTCAGCTTCGTCGCGCCCGCGTCATGGGTGCAAACCGGATCGAGCTCACCGGTTTCACCGAGACCATGCGCGACCGTCTCAAGGCCGATGGGCTTTTCGGCGAGATCATCTCCTGGAAGCTGCGCCTCTTCGTGCCGACGGACGCCTCGGGTCCCGCGATCCTCGCCAAGGTGTTGGACCGCTTCCCGCTCGAGCGCATCGCCGAACGGGAGGTCGCGTGATGGCCCGGGACGCCTCGGACCTGGCCCGCCGCCTTGGCAATCACGCCGAGGCTGTGTGCCGCACCTATCTCTCCAACGGACGGCGCGAGGGGCGTTACTGGATGGTGGGCGATGTCCGCAACACGCCCGGCCGCTCCATGTTCGTCCGCTTGACCGGACCCGAGTCCGGCAAGGGGGCGGCCGGCAAATGGACCGACGCCGCCACTGGAGAGCACGGCGATCTGCTCGACATCATCCGCGAAGCCCTCGGTCTCGTCGACTTCCACGACATCGCCGACGAGGCACGACGCTTTCTCAGCTTGCCGCATCCCGAACCGCACCGGGCGGTGCCAGGGCGCAAGGCAGCTCCCACACCGACGGGATCGCCGGAAGCGGCACGGCGTCTTTTCGCCATGGCACAACCGATCGCAGGCACCCTCGCCGAGGCGTATCTCCGGAAACGCGGGATTACGACTTTGTACGGAACCGGATCGCTGCGTTTCCATCCGCGCTGCTACTACCGGCCGGACGAGCACGCGCCGACAGAGGTCTGGCCTGCGATGATCGCTGCCGTCACTGATCTCGCCGGGCACCTGACCGGAGCGCATCGCACCTGGCTCGATCCGGAAGGCTTCAGCGAGGCGAGGCTCGGCAAGGCGCCGATCGGCACGCCACGACGCGCCATGGGCGACCTGCTCGGGCAAGCCGTGCGCTTCGGCGTGGCCGGCGAGACCATGGCGGCCGGCGAAGGCATCGAGACCATGCTCTCGCTCAGATGCGTCCTGCCCGCCATGCCGATGGCGGCGGCGCTCTCGGCGGCTCATCTCGCCGCCCTGGCCTTCCCGCAGGCGCTGCGCCGGGTCTACATCGTCCGCGACGATGATCCGGCCGGCGACGGCGCCCGGGATCACCTCGTCGAACGGGCCGAGGCGGCCGGGATCGAGGCGCTCACGCTGTCGCCGCGGCTGGGCGACTTCAACGAGGATCTCCGCCTGCATGGTCTCGGCACCCTCAGGGCATCGGTGCGGGTCCAGCTCTCTCCAGAGGATGTTGCCCGCTTCATGGAGATCTCCGTCCCGGCCTGAACGGCGAGGCGGCAGGGGTAGCGGGATCGGCGTCACCCTCTTCGCCGCGGGCTGTTCCCATCCGCTGCCGGAGAGGGCCGCGCCTCGGCCTTCTAGAGGGCGACCGGACGGCAGCCGGTCCGGGCCGGCAATGGCTCCGACCGGTTCTTTTCCGCCGCAGCCCTCCGGGCCGCTTTGCAGCGCGAAGCAAAAGAACCGGCCTCCGCCATCCTCCGCTGCCGCTCCAGCTCGTCCGCTCCGCTCCCGAGTGCAGGCCCGCTCCGCCCACCGTCTTTCGGCGCCACGAAGGCCGCGGCGGGCGCGGCCAACCGACACGGGAGCATCCCCATGACGAACGAAGACGACGACACCTTCGAGCCCCACCACAGCGCATCACCGACCGATCACGTCCTGACCGAGCTCCAGCTCTACGGCTTCCGCCCCTTCCACAACGAGCCCGACCCCAGACCGCTCCCCGAAGGCAACGCCATCGCCGGCGCCGTTGCCGACATCTTCGACGCCCTGATCGCCACCATGGGTGACACGCGCCTCGAGCCAGACCTCGAGGACCTGCTCTGGTCGACTGTCAATCTCTTCCACCGCGCGGTCCACCGGATCGAGCGCGAGCTCGACGACAACGAGCAGGCGCAGCGCCGCAGCCAGAGGGAACAGGACGGCTCCGAGGTGAAATCGGTCGATCTCGAGCGCCTCACGGCTGAGGGGCAGACCCTGATCGAGCGCCGCAACGCCTTCGAGCTGATGCGCGACCAGGCCGCCGAGCACTTCGAGCGGCACACCGGCTCGTCCTGGCGGCCACGCAGCGGCTCCATGGTCAATCATAAGGCCATGACATCGGCGATGATCGACAGCCGCGACTTCCTCGCCGCGAAGAGGCGCGCCGAAGCCGAGGTGCTCCTGCCGGCGGGCCCGAAGGTGGCCGTCACCGGCGGGCTCGACTTCAACGACCATCACCTGATCTGGGCGAAGCTCGACCAGGTCCACGCCAAGCACCCCGACATGGTGCTGCTGCATGGCGGCTCGCCGAAGGGCGCCGAACGCATCGCCGCCCGCTGGGCCGATCACCGGAACGTGCCGCAGATCGCCTTCAAGCCCGACTGGACCAGGCACGCTAAGGCCGCCCCCTTCAAGCGCAACGACGCGATGCTGGAGGTGCTACCGATCGGCGTGATGGTCTTCCCCGGCACCGGCATCCAGGAGAACCTCGCCGACAAGGCAAGGAAACTCGGCATCCCGGTCTGGAAGTTCGGCAGCGGCGGCACGTGAGCGCCGCCGTCCCCAAATCCCTCGAACGTGCACGGCGCGCGGATTTCCGCTCCCGCCGTCGCACATCTTCGGCTATGCTCGCAGTGGCGCCGTGGTGGTGGTGGAAGGCGCGTCCCATCGATCTTTCGTCACGGAGGCCGCCACCATGATGATCCTCGGCATCCTTCTCAGCATCGTCGCCATCGGTTTCTTCTGCTGGCTCCTGTTCACGCTGGCCGTCTTCGCGCTGCCGCTCTTTGCGGGCGTGACGATGGGCGTCTGGGCCTACCACGCGGGCGCCGGCTGGCCCGGCGGCATCGCCGTCGGCGCCGTGGCCGCCTTCCTGACGCTCTTCGTCGGTCAGATCGTCCTGATGCTGGCGCGCCCCGTCTGGCTGCGCGTGGGCGTGGCACTCGCCTTTGTCGCACCCGCGGCCATCGCCGGGTTCTACGCCACGCACGGAATCGTCAAGCACGCCATGCCGTCGGAGACGTGGCAGCTCATCTTCTCCGTGATCGGCGCGATCGCCGTCGGCATCACCGCATTCGTGCGCGTGACGACCTTGGCCGCGCCCGCGCCGACGGGGCAAAGCATCGCACGCGCCTGAGCGCACTTGCCGGGCGAGCGCCTCAATCTTACCTTCGATCCGTTCCCGTCATCCTGTCGGCAAAGCTATCGCGGCGATCGGAATCGTCAGCAAGGCTCATGACGACGTTGCTCTCGGGCGCTGACAACGGAGCCTCCTAAGGTGCGGACCGGACACGAGGGTGTGAGGCGTTCCCCGGACCGCCGATCCCTGGTTCGGACGTGAACGGGCGTCTTCGGGTCTGGACGGCAGCCGATCTCGTCAGCGACGTCACCGCGACCTGTTCTTGGTCGAGAATGGCCGCCTTCATCTCCTTGAGTTGTCCCTGCTCGTCGACCGCTCCAAACGGCCTCTCAATGGGCTGATCTGGCCGAAAGTCGGCTGCGCCTCGATCGCCTATGCCGCAACGGCGCCGATCGACTTTCTTCCCCTGAGCGCTGCGCGCCCATTCCTCGC